>OLID01000370.1_pt1 | contig 20686 bp, 11 predicted proteins | sample 1609361 | NCBI WGS metagenome assembly OLID01 (sample SAMN05416778, study PRJEB24817) | seawater metagenome | isolation source: Sea water | place: Canada:Atlantic | collected 2013-07
GAGATTTCTGCCTGTCTCGTGGGCTCGGAGATGTGTATAAGAGACAGGTGTACAACCTGGCGACCATACATGTGGCCTGGTTGATACAACCATACTGGGACGACATGGGGCTGTCGCTGGCGCTGTTCGGCGCGTTGTGGTTTGCACAAAGCCTGACCGTGGCACTGGCCAGTAAATGCAGCTACGCCCTGGAAAAAAGCACAGGAGCCGTGTTTGCGCTGGTAGTTATCGGCGTATTGCCGGTGATTGGCATCTTCGGCATGGCCTGGTTGGGTGGCTGGGCTGGCGTGGCACTGTGTTTTGTGCTGTTTTTCTGCCGGGGGCTGTATCAGGTTATTCTGGCCAATGCCCTGAATCGACGTATTCCCGGACGGTTTCGGGCGACAGTGAATTCACTGAACAGTCTGCTGTTCCGCTTCGGGTTCATTTTGACCGGACCCTTTGTCGGCTACCTCGCTGATACACATGGTATCAGCGCCGCGCTCAATCTGCTGGGTGTGTGGTCGGTACTTGCCTTCGCAGTGGTCATGCTGCCCCTGATCCGGGCAGTCAGATTACTGGAGGCGGGCCGAATCGACAGCCGTCGGGAAGGTGGTGTTGTTTAGCAACTCACTCAACTGATTGCAGACAACGCTGAAGCCTCTGATTTTTTTGGCTTCATGTTTATTGCGGGATGCCAGCTCAGCCAGCTGGCTGGCATTCACAATATCATCGGCGTCGTCAGACAGCGCCAACACACCAACAGAAAGGCTGAGCAGATCATACCAGCGCCATTCACCGTCACGATCAGGCGCATTAAACCCGCCAGCGTTGATATGCTCAGGTTTATAGAGCTGCCGGCACAGCGCCTGAAAACTGCGGTTGAGCGACTGCAGGCGCTCTTGCCAGTCCTGGCATCGCAACACCAGCATAAAATCATCGCCACCAATATGGCCGACAAAATCCTGCTCCGGATCACAACAGTCCCGTAGCAGTTGTGCCAGACCCAGCAGGACTTCGTCTCCCTTACCGTAGCCATAGACATCGTTGAATGGCTTGAACGAATCCAGATCGATATAACACAAATGCGCCGCCAGCCGGTTCGTTAACAAGCGCTGCAGGCACTCCTGTATGGAGATATTTCCCGGTAACAGGGTCAGCGGGTTGGCAAATTGCGCCTGCCTGATCTGCAGCTCGGTAATCTGACGCAATACATCAATAACGCGGCCCAGGCCTACGTATTTGCCATCCCGGGTGATAATGAAGTCTTCCTCCAGCCGCTGCCGTGCCCGGCTGGTCAGCAGGCGACTGACACGCTGCAGGCTTTGCTGCACATCCACCGCCAGGCAGTCCTTGTCCATCATGTGCCCGATGGGTTTGCGGCCATGCAGCTCGTGGGCGTACTGTTTCAGCATGGCCTGGCTCAGGGCGTGACAGTGAACCGTGCCCACGGGCATATTGTCGTCGTCAAGCACTGCGAGACTGTTGAGACTGGGCTGTTGCTGAAAGCGCTGCAACACCTGGCTGACTTTCTCGCTGACATGCACACCTTCTACATCAATGATCAGGCTATGCAGTCCCGCGTCCGATGCGGGGGACTCCTCCAGATCAAGTTTTGCCTGCAGTGCCTGGGCATTGGCGACCGGTACAATTTCAGGTCGGCCCAGCCAGTATCCCTGCACCCAGTCAACGCCCATGCTCTCCAGCACCCGCAACTCCTCAGCAAGTTCAATGCCCTCCGCGATGACATGAGAACGCGAGGCCTTGGCCATGTTCATTATCGAGCCGACAAATTCGCGCTTCAGCGGGTCACGGTGGATACCATCAATGAAATGGCGATCAATTTTGACGAACTCCGGCTGCAGTTCGGTCCACAGGCGCAGGCTTGAGTAACCAGCGCCCAGATCGTCCAGTGCAATTGAGAACCCCATGTCACGGTAATGATGTAGTGCGCTCTGCAGCAGCCCCACGTTGTCGATAGGTGAGTGTTCGGTCAACTCTATGACAACCTGATCAGGTGTGATGCCAAACTGTCTGAGAATTGACAGCGTCCGGCCGGGATAATGTTGCTGCTCCAGCAGACTCTCCGGGGACACATTGAGAAACAGCTGCCCCTCAAATCCAGCCTCGCAGAAACTTTGGACCGCACTATATCGGCACAGTATCTCCAGCTCGGTCAGCAGACCAAAATGCCTTGCTGTTGCAAACAGGGTCAGCGGAGAATGCAAGGGACTGTTGGAGGGCCCTCGGGACAGCGCCTCATACCCCACGATACGCTTTTCCAGCGTGGACACAATGGGCTGAAAAAGTGTTGTGATTGCGTTCTGTTCGATAATGGCAAGCAGCGCTTCCCGCTGTTCGTTGACTGTCATCAGAGGTGCCAGGGTTGCAAAGACTGTTCAATTGGTTTGTATACAACAGTGGGTTAGACTAATGGGATCGAGTGACAAATTGATGACGTTACTGTTAAGTAATCCGACAACGGCTGACAATTGGCCCGCATGACACTATGTCTTTCCGTATCCACAGTTTTGATCCGGTGTCCCGAGCCGACGCCCGAATATTGATACTGGGCTCCATGCCCGGGGTGGCCTCATTGCGTGCGCAACAATACTATGCGCATCCACGCAACAGTTTCTGGACCATCCTGGGAACATTACTCAACATACCCCACGACACGCCTTACGCTGACAGACTGGTTGCGTTACAGGAAAAGCAGGTTGCCTTGTGGGATGTGCTACATACATGCACACGTACTGGCAGTCTGGATTCCGATATTGTTACGTCATCCATCGTGCCCAACGACTTTGCTGATTTTCTTGGGCGGCATCAGCAGATAAAACACATCTACTTTAATGGTGCCAAGGCGGAAGCGGTTTTTCTGAAACATGTGGCACCATCCCTGTCTATCAAAACCAGGGATATAGCGTTGCAGCGATTGCCTTCAACCAGTCCCGCACATGCTGCGATATCAACAGCTGAAAAAGCGCAGGCCTGGTCGTGTATAACAAAGTAGAGTTCGCCCAAGTCTGCTAAACTGAATGGCGTTTACATTGCGGTTCGTCAAACGGCCCGGGCTAATTTCACCATCTTCAAGTTGAGAGTCACCACACTTGTCCAGTCCCGCTACCCCCACCCCAACTGCATCGACGGTCATACAGCGACCACCGGTATACCTGCTCAGCGGACTGGGCATTCTGTGCACGCTGGTCACCGTGGTCTTTGCGCGCCTGGCCTATGGCCTGGTGTTGCCTGCCATGCGCGAAGATCTGGGGTTGAGCTATGCGCAGGCGGCCAATCTGGGTACGGTCACTGCCATGGGGTATCTGAGCTTGCTGCTGTATGCCGGTGTGTTTGCCGGCCGCTTCGGTGGCAAACGGGCCATCATGATCGGGCTGGGCCTGGCAGCCAGCGGTTTTTTGCTATTGAGTCAGGTGTCGGCTTATAGCTGGTTGTTGCTGGCCATGGTGCTGCTGGGTTTCGGCACCGCCTTTGCCTTCACGCCATTGATCTCGCTGCTCGGCAGTTGGTACCCGGACCGGCGCGGCACAGTCATCGGTTTTGCCAACAGCGGCGTCGGCCTGGGCATTCTGATCAGCGGTGCACTGGTACCGGCACTGACTGATGCCGCCGGGCCGACCGCATGGAGGCTGGTCTGGGGCATTTTTTTTATCAGCGCCGTGGTGACATTGTTATTGATCGCGGCGCTGCTGCGGGAACCACCGAGACACAGTGAGGCGGTGAGCGTCCGACATGGTCTGGCCAGCGTATACCGAAATCGACATGTGATGGTTATCGGTGCGGTCTACGGTATTGTCGGTGCGACATACATTGTGCAGACGCTGTTTATGTACAGTTTTGCGCTGGAATCCGGCGTCAACGCAATTATCGCCGGCCGACTGGTGGCGGTGATGGGGCTGTTATCGGTATTTGCCGGCCCCGCGTGGGGTTGGGCCGCTGATCGCATAGGACATGCTAATGCCCTGCTGATATGTATGTTACTGTCGTGTATCGCCACCATTCTGCCTGTGCTGCAGGCAGGAACGGCGATGTTCATTTTGCACTATGTACTGATGGGAGCTTCGGTCAGCGGCCTGTTCACGTCGATACTGGCCGCCTCAACCAGCACTGTCAAACCACAGCATGCGGCCATGGCGGTGAGTTTTGTCACCGTTTTTTTTGCACTGGGGCAGCTCCTCGGGCCGGCGGCGGCCGGCCTGCTGATCGACTGGCAGCAGGATTTCCGGCTGACCTTCAGTTTAAGCAGTTTGCTACTGATTATTGGCGCCATCCTGGGCCGGTACAGCCGGAAATTTGTCACCCGATAGTATGAACGTGGAATTCTTCGGAGCAGTTTTCTCAATAAGTTTCAACGTGATAAGCTTGCGTTAAATACAAGAGAAGACACGGAAAGAGAAAACACGGATATAGTGAGGTTGTATTGCAAACCATCAAGTTACATAACGCCGATACGCAGGAGCTGGGCTGCAGCGGATGTCGGGACAACGACCACCACAGGTTCGATTTGAGCTTTGCTTTTCAGCCTATTGTTCGGGCCAGCACGCGCGAAATCGTATCTTACGAGGCGCTCGCCCGCGGCCCGGAGGGCCAAGGATTTGCCTATGTACAAAAGCAGATCAACAGCGACAATCTGTACAATTTCGATCAAACCTGCCGCGTCAGGGCCATTGAGCTGGCGACCAGACTGAATCTCAAGGTGGCTCTGAATATCAATTTTACGCCCAACGCTGTATACCGACCCGAGCTGTGTATACGCACCACGCTGGCGGCAGCCAGGGAATTCGGTTTCCCGCTGGACAAAATTCACTTTGAAGTGACCGAGAGCGAGGAAGTGCGTGAGAAAGCTCATTTGGTCAGCATCATCGAGACCTACAAGAAACTTGGTTTCACCACCGTCATTGATGACTTTGGTGCCGGATTCTCTGGACTTAATCTGCTGGCCGAGTTTCAGCCCGACTACATCAAGATCGACCGGGCTCTGATTGACCATGTGGACATGAAACCCGCTCGGCAGGCCATCATCCAGGGCGTTATCCTCACCTGTCGCAAACTCAACATCGACGTGTTGGCCGAGGGCGTGGAACGCGAGGGAGAATACCGGTGGCTGGCCAATGAAGGAGTGGATCTGTTTCAGGGTTACTACTTCGCTTACCCCGGTTTCGAAACATTGCCCGAGGTGCCGGACGAATTATTCTAGTCCGGCATGTACATTGATGAAAGCAAAAGGGGGACAGGTTACGGATAACCTGTCCCCCTTTTGCTTTTTTTGAAGCGTGTGCCCTGCCCGATTAGAACTGCATCAGCACCCGCGCATACAGACGGCGACCACGACCATCAAATTGATAGGCATCGTAGTTAAGCGCACCGCTGTAGTGGAACGGAAGATCAGCATTAAAGGCATCGTGCGCACCAACCGTCAGCAGGGTTGTGCCCAGATTCGGGTTGGCCCATTCGTGCACATAGTTGTACTGCAGATCAACGCTGTGGTAACTGTCAATCTCACGATTGACGATTGAACGCACATAGTCATTGCCGTTATCAAAGGTATCCTGGTAGGCCAGGTTGTCATAGGAGCCGACAAACCGGTTGATCACGGTAAAGGTGTGCTTCATGCTGGGGGTTGTCCAGCTCAACGTCAGATTACCTTTTTTATCAGGCAACGAACGCACCAGCAGACCGTCGCCAGTCGTGCCGGCCGCATCAAACAGACCGGTTTCACGCAGCCCCAGCTCCAGACCGGGCACGTTGCTCAGTTTGTACTGATTAACGAATGTGAAATCAGAAGCGATGCGGATGCGACCCAGATCGGTATCCCATGAATAGGATGCCTTCAGATCGACACCATCGGCAGTCACCTCGCCGGCGTTGATGGCCGCTGAACTGATAGTCACCAGAGCACCGGTTGTGCTGCCTGCAGAGCGCACCACGCCATCAACAATATACGTGCGCGGATCAACCACACAATCCAGCCGCGACAGCGGTATTACCTGCCCGCCCGGGGTTTTGGAGTTTTCCGGATCGTCACCCCACTGTGCCGACAACGCCTGTGGGTCACACGACTCGTACGGATTCAGGCCTGCATAAGCGGCCGAAGGACTGCTGGAAATAGTGCCGTTATAGACATAGTTGTCCGGATTGGCGGCTGCCACTTCAAAGGCAGCTATCTCGCCACCAATGGCGGAGATACCTGGTTGTGGCATCACCCTGTCTTCCACTTCAAAGCGCCAGAAGTCAGCACTGACGGTTAAACCCTGCAGGCGTCCCTGTGGCGTCCAGATAAACCCGGCACTATACGTATCGGCGTACTCGTTGCCGATATCTGGTGCTGGCGAGCCTACTGTGTAGGTGGTTTCCGGCTCAGCATTGTCGTTAGTGGGCGGTACCATGCCGGCACGCACTGCCTGGGCACTGATCGGATCACGGAAGGTGGTGGAACTGGATTCCAGACCTTCCAGCTGCACACCGATATTGGGGGCCCGGAAGGATTGCGAGAACGAACCGCGGAACAACCAGGAATCAGTTGGCCGCCAGCTCAGTGCCACTTTGGGCGTCAATTCACCGCCTATCTGACCACCGTAGTCTTCGTAGCGCAAGGCTATCTGGGATTCGATATTGCTCAAAAACGGCAGTGACAGCTCCATGAAAGCTGCCCGTGTGCTTCGTGTATGATCATAATTGAAAATACATTCCGAACACTCGAAGTTGTTTGACACATAGCGGTATTCGTCGGGCACCCCGCCAGGGCCGAAGCCCGCGATGGCATTGAGCCCCGGCTGATTCATTTCCGGTGCAATCGACTTGGCATTCTGCTCACGATGCTGAACACCCACGGCAAACTGTGAAATGCCGCCAGCCATTTCAAACATCTCCCCGGCCAGCACCGCATCAAACACACCCAGTTTGTTACGTTTGTCCGAACGACGGATGGTCGGCATCATCCAGTCCACCAGCTCCTGCGAGTTGGCCATACTCGGATCTGCCTGTCGGGTCAGGAAAGGGTTGTAAAATTCACAACCGCCCTTGCCGTGATTATTACTGGTCAGCGCGTAGGACAGCGATTCATAGGTATTAAACACAAAGCCGGGGAAAAACAGTTGCGTCATACTGGCGCCAACAAAATCCCAGCCCGTGGGAATGGCGGGTGAGATATGGCCCCGAGCGCTGCGGAAGTCGAAATCCGGGACACCGTTGGGTGTGCAGTTAGGACCGCCCAGACCATTGGCCGCCAGATGCGCGCGATCACGCTGAAAGGTTTTGTACTCGAGCTCGAAGCTGGTACCACTCCAGGAGTAGCTGACGTCGTAGTTGAAGCGGCGGTTATCCATGGCGATAAACTCGCCCTTGAGACCCGCCTGCACGCCAAGTGCTTCAGTGCGGCTAACCTGGTTGCCACCTCCCATGCGCGGCGAGCTGCCGATATTCATGTTGGCGTAACTCGGTGCGTTCAAACCACCGTTTCTGATGTCCGTCGGCGCATTGGTGATATCCGCAGCAGTCGGTCGCGCCAGCCCGATAGCGGGCGCAAAATAACCCAGCTCCATGGGCTGACCAATAGAGTAACCACCCCAGGCAGGGTTGCCGATATGTGCGCCTGGCTGCGCCAGGAACATGGTCGGCCCGCGACTGGTGTAGGCACCTGAATCTGAGCGTTCGATATCACTGCTGGAATACTGGGCAAAGGAATAAAACTCGACGGTATCACTGAAGGCGTGATCGAAGGCACCCGCGACGCTGTCGCGCTCCATACCAACATTCAGCAAGTCCCACTGGAACGTGTTTTGGCGACAACTTGAACTGGGCTCACCCCGGTCTGCCGTGCGCGTGCCAACAAAGTACGGGGCCCCGTCTTCGGCAGTGAGTTCGAAGCACAGTGGATCAGTATATCGGGCATCGCTGTTGCCACCCTCGGCTATGGCCTGAGCACGCACTTCTTCATTCAGGTATGCCGGGTTCACATTGGAACCGAACGCGGCATTAACCAACGGTGTGCCAAAACCACCCACCGTGCCGGTGAATTCGGACTTTTCATCAAAATAACGGGCCGCAGTGATGGGTACCGGGTCGCGGCGGAACATTTCGCCGGAGATTACAAAATGGGTAGAACCGGTATCGTTGGTCCAACCCCAGATGGCACTCAGGGTGCGATCCTGGTTGCCCATGTCTTTTTCGATCGCCTGAACATCGCCATACAATTCCAGGCCTTCAAACTGGGTCCGCATGATGACGTTGACCACACCGGCCACCGCATCCGAACCATAAAGCGCTGAACCACCGTCGGTCAGTACTTCCAGCCGATCCACCATGACCAACGGGATGGTATTGATATCAACAAATTCGCCACCGGTGGGCGTCGTGGTTGCCGCCGGCGCCATGCGCTTGCCGTTGACCAGCGTCAGCGTGGAGTTTTCCCCCAGGTTGCGCAGGTTGACGTTGGCCATGCCGGACACGTTGCCCATGGCCGCATTACCGCCATCAGAACCTTCATTACTGATTGAACCGGAATTGACTTCAAGGTTTTTGATGACGTCCCAGATCTGGGCGGCCCCTTGTGCTTCTATTGACGCTCTGTCAACAACCTGCACGGGCGAGGGTGCATCCAGCGGGCTGCCCCGCAGGTAGGACCCGGTGACAATAACTTCTTCGATATCTGCTTCTTGATTGTCCTGCGCGTGACCCAGAACAGGCAGGCAGGCTGCACTCGACATAACCCCGGTGAGTACCAGAGCCTTTCTTCGGAAACCAGGCCATTTAGACATGGGTATTCCCCCTGTGATTATTATTTTAGGAACGTACTGCTCTACTCGTCATTAGCTAAAGCAACTCGCTACTACACCGGCGGCCTGTCCCTGGGGTGCCGGTACTTCAGGGAATCTGCAAAAACTGTATCGAATTGCAACAAGCAATGCAATCAAATTTGAACCCGCTCACAATTCTAAGGGCGCTAACGAAAATAAAGGAGCACGGAGAATATGAAAATTGTTTTGGTACCGCCCTGCGGGTGGCGCTATTGCCATGCTGCATCCTCTGTCTTCTTTACCGCCATAAACTGAAAGCATAAGCGTTATCACTCATGTTGATGCGAATGCGCCGGGCAAAAAAAAGCCCCGCGAACGGGGCCTTTTTTTTAACCTGTTACGCTATCAGAACTGCAACAGCGCGCGGGCATACAGACGACGACCGCGGCCATCAAACACAGCTGCGTCGTAGTTGATGGAACCGGCTTCGCGATACGGCAGGTCAGCATTGAACGCATCCAGCACACCCACCGTGAACACGGAGGTACCGAAGGCCTGATTGGCCCACTGATGCGTGTAGTTATACTGCAAATCAACACTATGGTAGCTGTCGATCTTGCGGCTCAACAAGGCACGGACTTCATCATTGGCGGTGGCAAAGGTGTTTTCGTAAGCCAGATCGCTGTACGAACCGATGAACCGCGTAATGATGGAGGCCCCGTGATTGCCATTGCTCATCCAGCTCAGGCTGATGTTGCCCTTGTTGTCTGGCAATGAACGCACCAGGTTACCGTCACCGGTGGTGCCGGCCGCGTCAAACACGCCGGTTTCCAGCAGACCCAGTTCCAGACCCGGCACATTTTTCAGTGTGTACTGATTAACATGCGTGTAGTCCAGGCCAAGGCGGAAGCGCCCCAGATCATTGGTCCAGCCGTAACTGGCCTTCACGTCAATACCGTCAGCAATGATGGTACCCGCGTTGATGGTGCTCAGCTGGGTCGTGGTCAATGCACCGGTGCTCACACCAAAGGTTCGAACCACACCTTCGATCTGATAGGCGGCCGGGTTGACCACACAGTCCAGACGTGAACCAGCCTGCACATCACGGAAGCCGGTCTCGCCACCCGGTGTACCCTGAGTGCTGGGATCGGTACCGAACTGGGCTGCCAGAGCATTCGGATCACAAGGCGTCAGCTGTTCATAGTTGGCCCACTCGCCGGTACGACTGGACGGGATGGTGCCATTCAGAACATAGTTCGAGGGGTCTGCAGCAGCCTGCTGGAACAGCGCCAGTTCGTCCGCAATCGCGGAAATACCGGGCTGCGGCAGCACCTTGTCAGTCAGCTCAAAACGCCAGGCATCGGCGGTCAGGCTCAGACCTTCAAGACGACCTGCTGGTGTCCAGACAAAACCGGCACTGAAGGTATCGGCATACTCGTTGCCAACATCAGGCGCCGGGCCACCCAGGGTGTAGGTAAAGTTGGGCAGCGCGTTGTCATTGTTGACATCGGCCAGACCGGCACGAACCGCCTGGTTACGCAGCGGATCACGGAAGGTGTTGCTGGAGGATTCCAGACCCTCTTCCACGATACCGACGTTGGGCGCCCTGAAGGACTGCGAGAACGAGCCACGCAGCAACAGGGTATCCATCGGCCGCCAGCTCAGCGCCACCTTGGGGGTTACCTCGCTGCCGATGTTCCCGCCGTAATCCTCGTAGCGCAGGGCTATCTGGGTTTCCACATTCTCAATCAGCGGCAATGACAGCTCACCAAATACAGCGGAGACGTTGCGGTCGTTGCTGTAGTTGAAGATACATTCCGAACACTCGAAGTTGTTGCTGACGTAATGTGTGGTATTGGGCTGTCCGTTGGTGCCCCACTCCAGAATGGCATTAGCCAGTCCAGGCTGGTTCATCGCCGGGGCAATGGATTTGTTGTTCTGCATCCGGTACTGACCACCGACCGCAAACTGTGCCATGCCACCGCGCATTTCTACCAGTTCGCCTGACAGAACCGCGTCGATGACGCCCAACTTGTTACGCTTGTCAGCGCGCTTGACCGTAGGCGCCATCCACTCCATCAGCTCATCGCTATTGGCCAGATCCGGATTGGTCATCTGGGTCAGGAAGGGGTTGTAGAATTCACAGCCGCCCTGGCCCTGGTTGTTACTGGTCAGTGCCAGAGAGATGCTTTCCCGTGTAGTGAATACAAAGCCGGGGAAGAAAGTCTGCGTGTAGCCTTTGTAGTAAGCCTGGTTACTGACATTCCACATGGTGGGAAGCGCGCCGCCAAAGGGGCCCGGCTCATCACGGAAGTTGAAGTCGCTGATACCGTTAGGCGTACAGTTCGGACCGCCCAGACCGTTTACCGCCAGTTCTGCACGGTCACGCTGGAAGGTCTGGTATTCCTGCTCGAAGCTGGTGCCGCTCCAGGAGTAGCCAACATCGTAGTTGAAACGGCGATCATCAAAGGCATAGAACTCACCTTTGACACCAGCCTGGATACCCAGTGTTTCAGACTCGGTGATGTTGGAATTACCACCCATACGCGGGGTGTTGGAATCCTGCACGCTGGCGTAGAACGGTACATTCAGACCGCCATTGGCCAGGGTATTCGGAGCGTTGGGGATGCTGGTCGGGCGTGGCAGTCCCGCCTTGCCGGCGTAATAACCCAACTCGGCGGTCATGCCAATGCCATAACCACCAAACGCAGGGTTACCGGCGTGAGAGCCTGGCGCTGCCAGGAACACAGTCGGGCCACGAGAGCCGTGCGCACCGGAATCGGAGCGTTCAATTGTGGTATCGGAATACTGGAAGAACGAGTAGAACTCGGCATTGTCATTAAAGGTATGATTGAACGCGCCAGCAATGCTGTCACGCTCCATACCCACGCTCATAAAGTTCCATTCTTCGGTGAACTCGCGACAAGTGCCGCTGTTGGCGCCGCGACGGTCGGTACGGGTGCCGGTAAAGAACGGCCGGCCGTCAGCCGAGGTCAGGTCATCACACAGTGGATCGGTCAACACGGTGTTGGAAGAGCCGCCTTCGGCAATGTTGCGCTGAGTCAGCGCGCTGTTGATGTACGCCGTGTTGATTCGTGAACCAAACGCCGGATTGGCCATGGTGGCGCTGATGTTGCCGGCCATGCCACCCACGACACCTGTGTATTGGGCATTTTCGTCGTAAAAGTTGCCGAACTCGACTGGCACAGGATCACGGCGGAACATTTCACCTGACAACACAAAGTGTGTATCGCCACTGTCACTGGCCCAGCCCCAGATCACACTGCCGGTTTTATCCTGTCGATCGGTGGCATTTTCCAGTGCCTGGACATCACCGTACACTTCAAGGCCTTCAAACTGGGTACGCATGATCACGTTGACCACACCGGCAACGGCGTCGGAGCCGTACAGGGCAGAACCGCCATCGGTGAGCACTTCAACGCGCTCGACCATGACCAGCGGAATGGTATTGATATCGACAAACTCACCGCCGCTGCGGGTCACGGTTGCGGCAGATACCTGACGCTTGCCGTTGATCAGCGTCAGTGTGGAGTTCTCACCCAGGTTACGCAGGTTGACGTTGGCGGTACCTGACAGTGCCTGGCCTTCACCCGCACCTTCGTTGGTGAATGAGCCGGAGTTGATTTCGAGGTTTTTGATCACGTCCCAGATCTGGGCCGCGCCTTGTGCTTCTATTGACGCTCGGTCAACAGTGGTTACTGGAGAGGGTGCATCCAGAGGGCTGCCACGAATATAGGAGCCGGTGACAATAACTTCTTCTACGTCTACTTCTGAGTCCTGGGCAAAAACTGGCAGACAGGCTGCACCTGACATCACACTAGTGAGTACCAGGGTCTTATTTCGGAAACCAAGCCATTTGGACATGGATTTTCCCCCGTGATTATTTTTATTTGGAAACGTATGCACTGCTTAAATGCGTTTTTTTATGATTCTACAACTCAAGCAACTCGATACTACTCCGGCCGTGCGATCCTTTCAGATCGACCGGAACTACAGGGAATCGCCACAAACTGTATCCAATTGAAACGGGCAATGCAATTAAAATTGAACCAGTTCACACATTTTATCGATGGCAATAAATCAGGTTTTACCGACATCGCCACAAGCGGCATAAATACTGGGAATGAGTGGCATTTATGGTATTGATAAGAGCTGCCCGAGAAGGCGCTACGAAATTCGCTTCACCGCAAAAAGGTGCCGGGTTGTCGCCGAAAAGGCAAAAAGCCCTGCTGACGTTTTGTCAACATGGCTTTTTGTCCGTCAGAGTCTGCCAACAGATATCAGAACTGCAACAAAGCTCTCGCATACAGACGTCGACCACGACCATCAAACACCGTGGCGTCGTAGTTCAGGGCCCCGGCATAGCGGAACGGCAACGTTGCATTAAAGGCATCAAGTGCCCCCACAGTAAAGATGCTGGTTCCCAGGCGGCTGTCCGCCCACTCGTGGGTGTAGCTGTACTGCAGGTCAATGCTGTTGTAGCTGTCAACCTTGTCACGCACCACCGAACGTACATAATCATTACCGTTTTCAAAGGTGTTCCGGTATGCCAGATCGTCATAGGAACCAATGAACCGGTTGATCAGCGTGACGCTGTGACGCACGTCGTGGCTGGACCAGTTCAGGGTCAGATTACCCTTTTTATCGGGCAATGAACGCACCAGGATCCCGTCACCGGTTGTCCCGGCAGCATCAAACACACCACTTTCCAGCAGACCCAGTTCCAGGCCTGGTACATCTTTCAATGTGTACTGGTTGACGTAGGTGAAGTCCATGCTGGCACGGAATCGACCCAGGCCGTTTTCCCAGCCATAACCCAGCTTCAGGTCAAAACCATCGGAAATCACCTCACCGGCATTGATGGTTGAACTGACGATGGTTACCAGCGCGCCCTCGGTGCTGCCCTGTGTCCGCACCACATTGGGCACTACGTACTCACGTGGATCGACCACACAGTCAAGACGGGAGCCTTCGATAACCTGCCCGGCCTCATTCTGCGAGGCTTGCGGATCGCTACCCCATTGCGCTTCCAGCGCACGGGGATCGCAGGCCACGTAGGGCTGGGCGGCATCATTGGCCAGCGAAGAGTTCAACACATAGTTGGCCGGGTCGGTTGCTGCAGACGCAAATGCATCAAGCTCGCCAGAGATGGAGGAGATCGCCGGTTGTGGCATCACCCGGTCCTTGACCTCAAAGCGCCAGAAATCAGTCGTCACACTCAGGCCTTCCAATACCCCATAGGGGGTCCAGATGAACCCGGCACTGAACGTATTGGCCGATTCATTGCCAACATCCGGGGCCGGTGCACCCACACTGTAGGTAGTGTTGGGTTCCGCGTTGGCATTGCTCAGCGCGGCCAGGCCCGCGCGCACGGCCTGGTTGCGCAATGGATCCCGGAACGTCACCTGGCCTGCTTCCAGACCTTCCTCTATCACCGCGAGATTAGGCGCCCGGAACGACTGCGAGAAGGAACCGCGGAACAGCAACTCCTCAATGGGCCGCCAGCTGGCAGCGACCTTGGGTGTCAACTCGCCACCGATGGAACCGCCGTAGTCCTCATAACGCAGTGCGAATTGAGTCTCAACGTTGTTCAGCAGTGGCAATGAAAATTCCGAGAAAATAGCCCGCACATTGCGATCAAGGTCGTAATTGAAGATACACTGCGAGCACTCGTAATTGTTGCTGACATAATGGGTCTCGTCGACCTGCCCGCTGGCATCCCAGCCCAGAATGGCATTCGGCAAGCCGGGATCATTCAGGTAAGGCGCGATCGATTTGTTGTTTTGCTGGCGATACTGCACGCCAAGAGCAAATTGCGACATGCCACCGGCCATCTCAAACATTTCGCCGGCAACGACGGCGTCAAACACAGCAAGTTGATTGCGCTTGTCTGCTCTCAACACGGTCGGTGTCATCCAGTCCAGTAACGCTTGCGAATTACCCAGGTCCGGGTTGGTCACCGAGGTCAGGAAGGGGTTGTAGAACTCGCATCCGCCCTGTCCGTGATTGTTACTGGTCAAGGCCAGTGACAGGCTTTCCCGAGTGGTATGCACGAAGCCCGGGAAATATTCCTGGGTAAAGGTATCGCCGAGGAAATCCCAGAATGTGGGCAGCGCTGGCGACACTGCGCCTCGCGCGCTTCGGAAATCAAAATCGCTGACGCCATTGGGCGTACAGTTGGGGCCGCCCAGGCCATTGACCGCCAATTCGGCACGGTCGCGCTGGAAGGTCTGATACTCCAGCTCAAAACTGGTGCCGCTCCAGGAGACGCCGACATCGTAGTTAAAGCGACGATCATTAAGTGCGTAAAAATCCCCTTTGATGCCCGCCTGAATACCCATGGTCTCCGTGGTATTCATATTGGTGTTGCCACCGCTGCGCGGAAAATTGCCGGTTTGCACAGTGCCAGACATGGGCACATTGGGCCCGCCATTGGCCAATGCAATCGGTGCATTGGGAATATCACTCGCGGTGGGCCGACTCAGACCCACAGCGGGGGCAAAATACCCCAGCTCGGCGGTCTGACCAATGCCGTAACCACCCCAGGCCGGCACACCGGCGTGGGCACCGGGTTGTGCCAGGAAAAAGCTGGGGCCACGCGCGCTGACGTAGCCTGAATCGGACCGCTCGATGTCACTTTGCGACCATTGCGCGAAAGAATAAAATTCCGCTGCTTCATTAAAACTATGACTGAATGCCGCAGACAGGCTGTCCCTCTCCATGCCAACTGTCAGCAGGCGCCACTGTGCATCTTCTTCCCGGCAGCTGCTGCTGGGTTCACCACGCTGGGCGGTGCGCGTGCCAGTAAACAGAGGCGAGCCGTCGGCCGACGTCAATTGCGAACACAGGGGATCTGTGTATCGCAATGAATTGGTGCCACCTTCGGCAACGGCCTGATCAATCGCAGCCTGGTTGATGTAGGCCTGATTCAGACGTGCACCAAACGAACTCTGATTGATCAGGGTACCCAGGCCACCGACAACGCCGGTGAACTCAGAGCGTTCATCATAAAAGCGCGCGGCCGTAATCGGTACCGGGTCGCGACGAAACATCTCGCCGGCGAGGACAAGATTGGTGCTGCCGCTGTCGTTGGCCCAACCCCAGATGACGCTGCCGGTTTTATCAAAGCGACTGCCGGCACTTTCAATATTCTGCACGTCGCCGTAAATTTCCAGGCCTTCAAAATCGGTGCGCATGATGATGTTGACAGCACCCGCCACGGCATCAGAGCCATACAGGGCAGAGCCGCCATCGGTGAGTACCTCAACGCGATCTACCATGACCAGCGGAATGGTATTGATATCGACAAACTCGCCACCGGAAGGTGTGGTGGTTGCGGCAGCGACCTGGCGCTTGCCATTGATCAGTGTCAGCGTTGAGTTTTCGCCCAGGTTACGCAAATTGATATTGGCTGTCCCAGACAGATTGCCCAGGGCGGCATTGCTGCCATCGGCGCCTTCGTTGGAAATGGAGCCGGAATTAATCTCCAGGTTCTTGATCACATCCCAGATTTGTGACGCGCCCTGGGCTTCCATTGACGCTCTGTCAACTGACTGGACCGGCGACGGCGCATCCAGTGGACTACCTCGCAGATAGGAGCCGGTTACAACAACTTCTTCGACTTCCGACTGCGGTGCCCGAGCATTTGGTTGAGTGTCCTCCTGTGCGTACAGGGGCAGACAGGCAACGCTGGACATTACGCCGGTGATAACACGGGCTTTCGTAAAATTTCCAAGCCATCTGGACATGCAATACCTCACTTATTGTGGGGAACCTCTGAGTAAGTCTAAGGTGACTCTGCGGGAGCCTGGCGCGTGCTGCTGCAAGGCGTCGTGTGCAGGCAATGGCCGTAGCCCTTGGCAAACACGACAACGCCGCAGGAGTGCGCGCCAGGCCCCGCCCTTCGGGGCATTCAGCCAACACCGCCATTATCGTTGCACTTTCTTGACAGGCGGACGCATGCCGGCAAAAGTGCGCCTCAATCCCGGCGCTGGCTGAATGCCAGAGTCACTTTAGACTTATTCAGAGGTTCCCTAATGTAAAATGCCAAAAATACGGTTACATGTTGCTTATTTTCCCAACGGGTCATGACTGCATTGTGTGTCCGGCCAGCAACAGGCGGAATAAGACACACGGAACCTCCATCAAAAGCGCATAGACGATAGCCAATAGGTCTGGCCAATGCAAACCGAATAACGCGGTCGCAACTCGGCTCAACCGTTATAAAAATCATTAATCCACCTTATCAGCGGAATTGATAGCCCATTGTTGGCAGGACTGCTGCGCCAGACCGAATCTGGTATAGTGAAATGCCTGTGGCGGCTCCTGGCCTGCCCTGTTGCGGCCCATGGGCTGCAGGAGCCCTGCCAGTCAACATTAACTCAGGTTTACTTCTACAGCCCATGCTTAAAAAACTGATTATCCTGACACTGTCACTCACCCTGGTACCGATCCTGCTGGTCACCACAGTGCTGCCGCCCTTGACCGGTCTGCTGATTCGTCCGCCGCTGCATCAGGCATTGGAAAATGCGCAGGTTTTCAACATTAAAGTCAGTGACGTGCGTGCGGGCTGGTTCAGCAGTGACATCCATTTCAGCGCCGAAAGCAGTGTGTTTTCTGCTGATGGTCTGACGTCGCCAACCCAGTACGCCATCCTGCACGTGAATCATGGGCCCATAATGTGGCATCTGTACGACACTCTGTTTGCCGTTGCCGACATCCGGCTGCTGCCGGCGCCCGGACAGTCCGATCCTGGTCAAACCAACTTTTCAGGATCCGGCATACTTCGTCTTGACCCCCAAGGGCAATTGCACTTTGATGCCATAACCGGCTTTACCGCTTTTGCGGGTGACCACTGGCTGGAAACCAGCGCCATGTGGCCTGCCAGCACCTCCTGGCAGGGCTGGCGGGCAGTATTGAGCGCTATGCAGCTGACCCTGGCAATTGATGCCAATGCCGCAGCGCTGGCGCAAAGTCCGGCTGCGGAGGCGCTGGAAGTCTACCGGCAACAGGGCTGGACCCGACTCAGCAATGGTCGCGCGCAGACGACCATCCAGCTGCAGGACGAGCTGCTGAACATCAACGGCACAGAGATGCCAATAGGATTGTTTCTAGACAGCCCGGAAATGCTGTAGAATAGCGTTCGACTCCCAATTTCCAAGCACCGGCCCGCCGCCGGAAGGCCCCCGCCTGATGCAAACACCTGCCCAGCCTTCATCCACAAACACCAAGTCACGGTCGCGACCTGAAACCGGCCCTGACAGCAAGCAGGCCAACAAGCCCAGGCACCTGTTCTCCTATCAGCCCTACTGGGCTGAGTGCTTTGGCACGGCGCCGTACCTGCCCATGTCACGGGCTGAGATGGACGCCCTGGGTTGGGACAGTTGTGACATCATCATTGTTACCGCCGATGCCTATGTTGACCATCCCAGCTTTGGCATGGCGGTCGTCGGTCGTCTGCTGGAAGCCCAGGGCTTCCGTGTCGGCATCATTGCACAACCGGCCTGGGACAGTGCGGAGCCGTTCAAGGCACTGGGGGAACCCAATCTGTTTTTCGGGATCACCGGCGGCAATATGGACTCGCTGATCAATCGCTATACTGCCGATCTGCGCATTCGCACCGATGACGCCTACACACCCAACGCCGAAGCAGGCAAACGCCCGGATCGCTCGGTCATTGTGTACAGCCAGCGCTGCCGCGAAGCCTATTACAAAACGCCCATCGTCATTGGTGGTATCGAGGCCAGTCTAAGACGTATTGCGCAGTACGACTACTGGAGCGACCAGGTACGCAAATCCGTGCTGATCGACGCCAATGCCGACATTCTGCTGTACGGTAATGCCGAACGCGCGCTGGTTGAAATCGCCCACGGCGTCGCCAACGGGCGTACCATCAAGGAACTCAGCGATTTACGCGGCACTGCCGTGCTGCGCCGCGACGCACCGCCGGGCTGGACCGAGATCGACTCCACTCGTATCGACTGGCCAGGCCGCATAGACGATATCCCCAACCCCTATGATGTGCCGCACGACCAGATCACCGAGCCGGACGCGCGCAAGATCCGCGAAGCGACCGAAGCGCGCGAGGCAAAAAAGGACGACGAGGTTCTGCCGATTCGTATTATTCCGTTGCCACTGCAGCGCAAATTCGACACAGATCCGGAAAAGACCTATATCCGCCTGCCGTCCTATAACAAAGTGAAAAACGATCCGGCGCTGTATGCGCACGCCTCACGTGTGCTGCACCAGGAGTCCAATCCTTACAACGCCAAGACGCTGGTGCAGAAACACGACACCATGGATATCTGGGTTAATCCGCCGCCCATTCCGCTGGAAACCGATGAGCTGGACGGTGTGTTTGACCTGCCCTATCAGCGCCGGCCGCATCCGTCTTACGGGGATGCGCGTATTCCTGCCTATGACATGATCAAGACCTCGGTCAACATCATGCGTGGCTGTTTTGGCGGCTGCACCTTCTGTTCCATCACCGAACACGAAGGCCGCATCATCCAGAGCCGTTCGGAAGAATCCATTCTGAAAGAAATCGAAAAGATCCGCGACATGGTGCCCGGCTTTACCGGCACGATTTCCGATCTCGGCGGCCCGACTGCCAACATGTACAAACTGAACTGCAAGTCGCACGACATCCAGAAGAACTGCAAACGGCTGTCCTGTGTGTACCCGACCATCTGTCAGCACCTGGAAACTGACCACAAACCAACCACCCAGCTTTATCGCAAGGCCCGTGCCATTCCAGGGGTCAAACGGGTAGCCATTGCGTCAGGCCTGCGCTACGACCTGGCATTGAAGGATCCGGAATATGTGGAAGAGCTGGTCACTCACCATGTTGGCGGTTACCTGAAAATTGCACCTGAACACAGCGAAGACAAAACGCTGTCGAAAATGATGAAACCCAGCATCAGCTCCTACGATGAATTCAAGGCGATGTTTGATCATTTCTCGGCCAAGGCGGGCAAGAAGCAGTATCTGATACCTTACTTTATTGCCGCGCATCCAGGATCGGACAATGAAGACATGATGAACCTGGGTCTGTGGCTGAAAAAGCACAAGTTCAAGCCGGATCAGGTGCAGACCTTCTATCCGTCACCCATGGCGCTGGCGACAGCCATGTACTATTCCGGCAAGAATCCGCTGAAAAAGGTGACCTACAAAAGTGAAGCGGTGGGCAGCATCAAGAACTTTGAGGATCGCCGTGTGCAGAAGGCCTTTCTGCGTTATCACGACGAGAAGAACTGGCCAATACTCCGTACCACGCTGCGCAAGATGGGCCGCGCTGACCTGATCGGAGACGCGCCGCATCAGCTGGTGCCGGATGACAAGCCCGGCCGTGCGGCGCGCCCGGCCCACGTAACTGGCGCTGGAAGAAAGGCACGCCGAAACGCCAGGCCGAAACGCACCCGCAGCCTTTGACAGCACTGAAAACGTAATCGAGGCAGGCAGTGCGAGACGAAAGCAATGGCCACGATGATAGTTTTCAGTTTTTGTTCTTCAGGGCCTGCTCGAAGAGTGCGGCCATCGTCCCCGTCTGCCGCTTGTTCTGGGCGGCAGCGGCAAAGTCCTTCTTGCGTTTGTTGGACTCCGCAGATGTCGGCCCGGACCGGGACGGCCTGGCGCCGGTTTCCGTCGGTAACGGATCATCCAGGCGCATGGTCAGGGCAATTCGTTTTCGCTCCTTGTCCACCTCCAGAACCTTGACCTTGACGATCTGCCCGGCACTGACCACCTCGTGCGGGTCCTTGACAAACTTGTCCGACAACGCCGAGATATGTACCAGACCATCCTGGTGTACACCGATATCAACAAAAGCGCCGAAGTTGGTGACATTGGTGACGGTTCCTTCCAGAATCATGGCCGGCACCAGGTCTGTCTCTTATACACATCTGACGCTGCCGACGATCTACTCTGTGTAG
>OLID01000371.1_pt1 | contig 20631 bp, 19 predicted proteins | sample 1609361 | NCBI WGS metagenome assembly OLID01 (sample SAMN05416778, study PRJEB24817) | seawater metagenome | isolation source: Sea water | place: Canada:Atlantic | collected 2013-07
TACACAGAGTAGATCGTCGGCAGCGTCAGATGTGTATAAGAGACAGGGACAATACCCATGACAAACAGCACCATGGCAGCAATGCCCAGCGAGCGTGGCGTTGCAAACATCTGACTGATGACCTGGGAACCCATCATTTCCGCGTTGTTGTTGCGGGTCACCATGATGGCAGCTGCCGTGGACAGAACCAGCGCCGGTATCTGGGCAACCAGGCCATCACCTATGGTTAACAGCGCATACCGCTCAGTCGCCGTGGCAAAGTCCAGACTGTGCTGCATCATGCCGATTGCCAGACCGCCCACCATGTTGATGACCAGAATCAGAATACCGGCAATGGCGTCACCCTTGACGAATTTGCTGGCACCATCCATGGCACCGTAGAAGTCGGCTTCCTGGGTAATATCCTGACGTCGCACACGCGCCTGCTCCTGGTCGATAATGCCGGCGTTCAGGTCGGCGTCAACGGCCATCTGTTTGCCCGGCATCGCATCCAGGGTAAATCGGGCACTGACCTCGGCAATTCGACCGGCACCTTTGGTCACCACCACAAAGTTGATGATGATCAGGATCAGGAACACGATCAGACCTACCGCGTAGTTACCACCGATGACCACTTCGCCGAAAGACTCAATGACCTTCCCGGCAGCCGCGCCCCCCTCATGGCCGTTCAGCAGTACAACGCGGGTGGAAGCAACATTGAGCGCCAGACGCAACAGCGTTGAAACCAGCAATATAGTAGGGAAAACCGCAAAATCAAGCGGCCGCATGGCGTAGACCGCAACACACAGAACCACCAGGGCGATGGTGATATTAAAGGTAAAGAAAACGTCCAGCAGAATGGGTGGTATTGGCAATGTCATCATTGCCAGAATGACCAGCAGCAAAATCGGTATCCCGAGATTACCTTCTGTCAGATTACGGGCGTTATTCGCCAGCGTAGTTCTGTTCAGATTGCCGCTAAAATTCAACATAGATTACTAACCAGCCCGGTGTGGTAGTCAAAATTCAGTGAGGTCAACGTCACTGCCAGTCGAATGCCGTCAGTGAACAGACGCTTTGTCCAAAATCTTGACGCTTTATCAGTGCATCAAGTCGAATCTGCGTCTTTTTTTGTCCTACCGGGAGAGTATTGCAAGAGTCGTGCACATTTTGCGCAAATCGGGATTTTTTTTGCCTGTCAGTGCATCAATCGTGTTGCAGGTCTTCGGGGACCGGCAAATCATCGGCGAGCACTGGCGGCCGTCCACCCTTGTGTCGGTACTGCCGCAATTGGAAAACGTACGCGAGCACCTGGGCTACTGCCTTGTATAACCCTTCAGGTATTTCGTCATCCACGTCGGTGTTGTAGTAGATGGCTCGCGCCAGTACCGGGGATTCAACGATCGGGATGTCGTGCTCTTTGGCTACTTCGCGAATGCGCAGTGCCATAAAGTCGATACCCTTACCAATCATGACCGGAGCAGAGCTTGCGCCCTGTTGATATTTAAGTGCAACTGCGTAATGTTGCGGGTTGGTCACCACTACATCGGCCTCGGGCAGACCGGCCAGCATTTTGTTTTGCGCCATCTGATACTGCAGCTGCCGGATTTTCTGTTTGACCTCCGGCTTGCCTTCGGTATCTTTCATTTCATCCTTGACCTCCTGAAAGGTCATGCGCAATTTCTGGGTATGGGACTGAATCTGAAATGGAATATCAACGATCGTGATCAGGATCATGGCACAGGACATGGCAAGCACCGACCAGCCGAGAATAACCAGCGCATCCCCCATCGCAGGCAGCACGGGTTCAGCCATCATGCTCAGGATCCGTCGCCAGCTGAATGCCAGAATAATCAGGGCAATAGCGGCAACTACCAATACTTTGGCAGCCGCTTTCGCCAGCTCCATCAGCGCCTTCGGACCAAACATGCGCGCCAGGCCTGACATGGGATTCATGCGATTGGCTTTGGGCATGACAGCCTTCATGCTCATGTTCCAGCCACCCAGCCCGATGGGACCGAGAATCGCGGCAACCAGCAGCACGGCGAATACTGGCATCAGTGTGCGCATCCCCTGCATCGCCGATGCATAGAGGTGACTCACCATGGCGCTGGTATCAAAAACCTGTTCACGCTCAAGAACGAAATTGAGGTTCATCAGACCGACCAGGGCCTGAATCATGAATCCGCCAAACAGCAACAGGGATGCCGAACCGGCCATCAGGATGGCCATGGTATTCAGTTCTTTCGACCGAACCGTATCACCATCCTCACGGGCTTTTTCGAGCCGTTTCGGGGTGGGTTCCTGGGTCTTTTCCGCTGAAGAATCCTGTTCTGCCATGACTCTCTCTGCTCAGCATCTGCTGAAATGGAACGTGGGCTTGTCAGTCCAGCAAGGCGCGAAGCCGGATGAACATCTCATTAAAAATGCCGGCTGCCGCATCAAGGAAAAACCCCATGCTTAACCAGATTACAAACAGACCAAACATCAATGCAACAGGGAAACCCAGCGCAAAAATATTCATCTGTGGCGCTGCCCGGGTCATGATGCCGAAGGCAAAATTGGTGATCAGCAGTGCCGTCAAGGCCGGCAACGCCAGCAGTACCGCACTGGAGAATACCCAACTGATGGTGCTGATCAACTGAAAATAGACATCAACATCCAGGCCGGTTGTCGCAATGGGCACCTGAACAAAACTGTCTGCGATCACCTCGATCATTACCAGATGCCCATCGAACGTAATAAACAATACTGTCACGAACATCAAATAGAACGTGCTCACAATGGCAACATTGACGCCATTGGCCGGATCAACCATGGATGCGAAACCCAGCCCCATCTGCATGGCAATCATCTGACCAAGCAAGACAAATATCTGAAACAGCATCTGCAGGAAAAACCCCAGCGCAACGCCAATCAGAATTTGCTGTGTGACTATGATCATCACCGTCAGCGACAAGCCTTCAAAAGCCGGTACCGGCGGCAGCGTCGGCGCCACCAATATGGATACCGCCACCGCCAGGATCAGTCGTACACGAATGGGAACAAAATTGGAACCAAGCACCGGTGCGGCCAGAAAAAAGCCCATGATGCGGAACATCGGCCACAGGAAACTGCCGACCAGCCCCCCTATTTCTGCATCGGTTAACTCCAGCACAGGCGCTACCCAACCAGCATCGGAATGCTGAGTACCAGTTGCTCGGTAAACTCAATGATGCGTCGCAGTAACCAGGGACCGGTAATAATGATGACGATCAGGGTGGTGAGCAGGCGTGGCAGAAAACTGAGGGTCTGTTCATTGATCTGGGTGGCGGCCTGAAAGGTACTTATGACCAGGCCAATGAGCAGACTGGGCATCACAATGACAGCCACCAGCAGGACAATCAGCCACATTGCTTCACGCCAGATATTTACCGCTACATCAGGTGTCATCAGCGTCAGACTCCGAAACTCATGGCCAGTGTTCCGATAATCATCGCCCAGCCGTCCACCAGTACAAACAGCATGATCTTGAAGGGTAATGAGATTATGATGGGCGACAACATCATCATACCCATTGCCATCAGCACGCTCGCCACAACAAGGTCGATAACCAGAAATGGAATAAACAACAGAAACCCTATCTGAAATGCCGTTTTTAACTCGCTGGTCACAAACGCCGGAATCAGCACCGTCATGGGTACATCTTCTATTCCGTTGATCGGACTGGCATCCGCCAGATCCAGAAACAGTTGCAGATCAGTCTCGCGGGTTTGCGCAGCCATAAAACTGCGAAATGGACCTTCTGCCTGTTCCAGCGCCTCTTGCACGCTGATCTCCTCATTTATGTAAGGCTGCAGTGCCTCTTCATTGACCTGCTGAAATACCGGCGTCATGATGAAGATGGATAAAAACAGCGCCAGTCCCAGCAGGATCTGATTGGAGGGTGTTTGCTGCAACCCCAGCGCCTGCCGTAAAATCGCAAACACAACGATGATTCGGGTGAACGAAGTCATCATCATGGCCAGCGCTGGCAGCAAAGTCAGCGCAGTCATGATCGCCAGTATCTGTATGGTCACCGTGTACCGCTGAGTGCCGTCAGCATCAGTGGTAACCGAGAGGGCCGGAATACCGCTACTCAGATTCTCACCACCCAACAGGCTTTCTTCCAGCGTTGTGGTTTGTGTCGTTTCAGGTTGAGCCACAACAGGTGATATCAAACCAAACTGACTGACAAGCGTGAACAGGACAAGCAGAATTAAGCGCGGCATCAATGTGAATCCCTACTGTCAGACCTGCCAGCGGTGCGCAGCGTATTACGCAGGACCTGTCCAAAACCATGTGTCTCTTGCGCACCGGATGAGCCGTAAGGCGCGACTGCATTCTGGGGCGCAATGGGTTCCTCGAATACATGCAAGGTACTGACGTGGCCGGGCGCCACCCCGATCAATATTTGCCTGTCGCCCACCTGTACCAGTGCAATACGCTCGCGATTGCCAACCGGCAACGCACTCAACACACGCATGGCGCCTGCACTTTTGGGACCGATGTTGGTAAAACGTCGGACAGCCCAGGCCAGCAACAGGATAAGCCCGACAATGACCAGCAACCAGATTGCTGTCTGCAACATGGCATCCGAACCACCCACAAAAATCGCGCCCTGGGCGGCACCTTCCTCTGCCCCCTGCCGGGCCGTGTTGACGATTGAAGCTGATTCTGCCATGTGTAATTTCCGCGCGTTTCAACTCACGCTGTCTGTCAGACGGGAGTTTCTGATTGCCGACTACTGATTCAGCGAAGTTTTTTGATACGTTCGGACGGACTGATAACATCAGTCATGCGTATACCAAATTTGTCATTCACAACCACGACTTCGCCGTGCGCGATAAGTGTTCCGTTGACCAGGACATCCAGCGGCTCGCCTGCCAGCCGATCCAGTTCAATGACCGAACCCTGGTTGAGCTGTAATAGATTGCGAATGGTGATCGCCGTGCTGCCCACTTCCATTGAAATTCTGACAGGAATATCCAGGATGACATCAAGATCAGGCGATCCGGCTTTGCCTTCGGATTTGCTGCTGTCTGCCACGTCTTTGCCTGGCTGTTTGTCTTCTTCCATTGCGGCTGCCCACTCGTCAGCCATGGCCTGATCATCTTTACTCACCTTGTTGCCCTCCGCACGTTGTATCGTGTGTTAAGTTGATTTACGCTTCGCGTTCGCGATGCACACCTTCAATGCGCAAAGACAGGTTGCCGTTTGATGTACCCAGACGTGTTTCAAACATGGGAATACCATTTGCCTTCAGCACGACAGTTTCCGGCATTTCAACGGGGATGACATCACCAGCTTCCAGGTCGACCACATCGCGCAGGGTAATTTTGCGGTCAAATAGATTACAACTGAATTCAACGGTGGCATCCTTGATTTGCTCTTTGAGAGCCTTGCCCCAGCGTTCGTCATGTTCATCAACATCGCTTTGCATGCCGGCATCCAGCAAATCCCGGATAGGCTCGATCATTGAGTAAGGCTGAGTGACATGAATATCACCGCCGCCACCATCCAGTTCAATATGAAAGCTGCTGACCACGACGACTTCACTGGGACTGACGATATTAGCCATCGACGGGTTTACTTCCGAGCGCAGATGGTCAAACTCGAGTTTATAGACGTTTCTCCACGCTTCTCCCAGGTCAGTAAAGATCTGATTCAGGACCATTTGTACCACACGCAATTCGGTCGGTGTGAACTCGCGACCCTCAATTTTGGCGTGCCGTCCGTCACCACCAAAATAGTTATCAACCAGCTTGAATACCAGCTTGGCATCGAGGACGATCAATGCCGTACCGCGCAACGGGCGAAACTTGACCAGGTTAAGACTGGTCGGAACGTAAAGCGTATGTAGATATTCACCAAACTTGGTGATCTGCACACCGCCCAGTGATACGTCAGCAGTTCTGCGTAACAAATTGAACAGGCTGATCCGCGTGTACCTAGCAAAGCGCTCATTTATCATCTCAAGCGTTGGCATACGGCCGCGTACAATACGATCCTGACTGGTCAGGTCATATGAACGAACCGACGTCGGGTCATCATCCATATCGGTATCGACGGCGCCATCATCCACGCCATGCAAGAGCGCATCAATTTCGTCCTGTGATAACAAATCCTGCATCAATGCGTCTCCGATTTCCTATTGCATTACGAAGTTGGTAAACAACAATTGGTCAATGCCTTCACGGCCTATTTCGCGCTGCAGGACCTGATTGACCTCGGCCGTGGCCATCTGCCGCAGCTGTTCGATGCCAGCGGGATCTTCAAACACCAGGATCAGTTGTGCACTCAACAGATTGATCAGATTGTGACGTATCACTGGCATGTGCTGTGACACTGCGGCCAAAGCTTCTCCATCACGGCTCATGACCGTTACCGTCGCCTGCATGAAGCGTTGGCGCCCCTGGTGTGGAAAATTGACGATAAATGCTGGCGTCAATTCCAGATACTGTACCGGAGCCTGAGGTATAACCACCGTGGCCGGATCCATGTCGACACTCTCGTCTTCATCGCTGCCCGTCAGGAAAAACCAGGCTGCACCACCGGCGGCAGCCAATATAACCACGACGATTATGCCAATGAGCAACCATTTTTTACTGCTCGCAACTGGAACGTCTTCTTCTTCGTCAGCCATATCAATCTTTCCCGCAACAACCAGCATGGTAGTGTCATTAGTCATTGTGACAGAAGCAAGGCTTGTGCCACTCTCTCAATAAGTTAATAACTTATTGGGAATCAATTATATAGGGAATAACTACAAAGGGCACTCGCCAATTTAGTGACGCTGCAGGCTTGGTGCCCGGCGGATCAGACGGCGGATTGACGCTTGACTGCAAAACCGGGCACCCAACAAACCTGGTCAACAACCCAGTCAGGCGTAGAAATCAATCAGTGACTCGGAACGCACAAAAACCGGCTCCGCAGCGTGCGTCTCGTGCTCACCGGTTCCGTTATCCCGACCAGTATCCTGTCGTCCGCGCTCTTCTCCCCCACGCTGCTGAGGCGACTGATCCGATACCGACACATCCTGAAGATTCAGCCCCTGATCCTTGAAAAGATCCTGCAGACGGTTAAGCTGCTGCTCCAGGGCCTCTCGTACCACAGCATGCTGGCTGACAAAACTGACACTGGCCTGTTGATCAGAAGACATCTGGATTTTCACCGTCAGGCTGCCCAGCTCCGGCGGATCCAGCCGTATCTGCGCAGATGAGACTCCCTGACTGTTCATCACCAGTAACTGCCGCCCCAGGCTGTCAGACCAGCCCTGCTGGCCAAAGGCGGTATCCATGGCAAATCTGGGCAGACCATCAGCAGTGCGGTTTGCTGTGTGCTGGGCCGCCTGTGAGTGTGCCTGTTGTGCAGTTTCGGTGGCAAACATGCGTTGCTCAGGCCTGTTTACAACCGCGCTGCCATCTGCCGGATTAAAGGGCTGTGACGAACCGGTAGATGCCGACACCTCGGAACTGCCCGGTGTCAAAGATGCCCCCGGCTGACCGGCAATAATGGCCTGGATTCGCTCCTGAAGTGTCCCTGACCTGCCCTGGTCAGCCAGATTCCCCGCCAGAGCGGTATTGTTACCGGCGCTTTCGCCGTTACCCGACGGGCTGAACTGAATCGACCTGAACACACTGGCATTACCTGCGTCAGCACTGACCTTTTGCGCACCAGGATTGAGCTGAGCGGACTCGGCTGTTCGACGTGCGGCGTCATCCATCAACGCGGCACGTGCGGCGATATCCTGATCGGCTGCCGGATTTCCGCCTGCAGTGGTCCTCGTCAGCACTATCGGTCCCGTTGGCTCAGCGTCTCGCGCCGCCCCATCACTACCGCCTGCAGACAGACCGCCTGCCACATTGGCCGGCAAGCCTTCTGGCTGACTGCCGGCGGTGGCACCGGTCAGAGCGGCACCCACTGGCTGGGCGACAGTCGCCAACGCCGTTGGATCGGCTTCCCCACCGCCAGTTGCCAAGCTGCCGACTGCCACGCTGCCGCCCAGCAATGTGCTGAGCGCAGAATCCGGCTTGAGGGCGTTGGCGTCGGCGCTGGTAGATGAATTTGCGCTATCTGTGGTCAGCGCCGCCAGCCAGTTATTCAGCACAGACGGCAAACTTTGGTCGTCCAGTGGCAAATTGTTTCCGCCGGACAAGGGGGGCATAGACATTTGCAATAATTCATCGACACTCCAGGTGAGCTCCGATGAATCACCGTTTTGCTTACCGGACGCCATACTGACAACGTTTGCAAGCAGCGACCTGTCGGGGGGCAAGGTGATGCCATGGGCATGCAACAACTCTTTCAGGTCAGCGGCAAACCGTGTCTCCGGGTTGGCTTCACCATCCTCTGTATAGGACATGAATATCTGATTTATCAGATCGTTACCTGATTGTTCTGACAAATCCGTATCTGCTGTCAGCAACCAGGACGGCGCCGGACTGCTATCGTCAGGACTGCCTTCACGAACATAAGTCGCTCCTGAACCAGCACTGGCAATAGACATCAAATCGACGGGGAGTAACATATTATGAATCCTCTGTTTGATCGCCTTTGTCCATCGCCGCTGTGGCAATGGACTCTGACCCTGCAGAGGACTCAGCAAGAAACTTGCCAGCTACGGTAAATTCAGCATAAATTGCGCAGGCTATGCGCTGATGGCCGGTGATCAGACTCAGGACCAGTTAGACCCCTGCGGCCGACGACGTGCGTATTCGTCATGATTACGCTGCTCAGTACGGGTCTGTTGTATTTCAGCATCTCTCTGCAGCCGTTCGATCATTTTCTCCAGACTTTTGTGCCGAATATCAAGTGTACGCCAATGATCACGGACCCGATCCTGATCCTTTTGCATATGGACAATAAGTTCACGCTGATGGCTGATGGCGCGATCCAGTTGCTGATGAAAACCGTCAAACAGACGCAGACGCTCAACCGTCATTCCCGCCTGACCCGCTGTCTGCATCTGTTGACGATAATCCTGCTGGTAGGACTGGAGCTGTGAGAGCTTATTTTCCTCCGCCTGAATGCGTTGCTGCATTGTTGCTAATGCCTGACCTGCCTTGTCTGCCTCCAGCTCAGCGATTCGCAGCACCGGCATCATGCGTTTTACGCGATTCAAGAAGCATTACCTGTCTGTTTGTCCGTCTGGGCGCCCCGTTCGCTGCCACCCAGTGTGGTCCTGGGCTGCAGTTGGGTGACATTGCCCGGGGTGCTGGCATTTTTCCCGGCGGCCCCCGGCATGGTGCGTCCCGGCGCCGGGGAAATGGCTTTGCCCAGACGCTGGACAGCATCTGCCAGACCTACATTTTCGGTTAGTCCCTGCTGCAGGAACTGCCGAAGATGCGGCATCCTTTCGATGGCAAAATCGATATCCTTGTCCGAGCCCATGGTGTAGGCGCCAACACTGATCAGATCCCGGTTCTGTTGGTAACGGGAATATACCCGCTTGAACAACTGGGCCTTGGCAAGATGGTCGGCCACCACGACTGCAGGCATTACCCGACTGATGGAGGCTTCAATATCTATCGCCGGGTAGTGCCCCTGTTCCGCCAGCGTTCGCGACAACACAATATGGCCATCCAGAATCGCGCGCGCGGAATCGGCAACCGGATCCTGCTGATCATCACCTTCGGTGAGGACAGTGTAGAACGCGGTGATAGTTCCTTCTCCGCTGTCTGCGTTGCCTGCGCGCTCCACCAGTTGCGGAATGCGTGCGAACACCGAGGGCGGATAACCCTTTGTCGCCGGTGGTTCGCCAATGGCCAAGGCAATTTCGCGTTGCGCCATGGCATAACGTGTGAGGGAGTCCATCAACATCAGCACATCTTTACCCTGGTCGCGAAAACCTTCGGCAATTCGCGTGGTAATCATCGCCGCACGCAATCGCATCAGCGGCGAATCATCGGCAGGTGAAGCCACTACCACTGATCTTGCCAAACCTTCCTCGGCCAGAATCTCATCGATAAATTCCTTTACCTCACGCCCCCGTTCACCGATCAGTCCGACCACGATGACATCAGCTTCGGTGAAACGCGTCATCATGCCCAACAGCACACTCTTACCGACACCACTACCGGCAAACAGACCGATGCGTTGACCGCGACCCACAGTCAGCAATCCATTAATCGCTGCGATACCGACATCCAGCGTTTGCCGGATAGGCTGACGCTTGAGTGGATTGATGGCTCTGACCGGTGGCGCTTCGCGACAATTTTGCACCGCGATTGGCCCCTTGCCGTCTATCGGCTCGCCAAAACCGTCCAGCACCCTGCCCAGCAGACCGTCCCCGACCCACAGTGGCCGGGCGGATGGCGCCGGGACAACGCGCGCTCCCGGCTGCAGACCTTCCACGCTGTACAATGGCATCAAAAAAATACGTGGCCCGTCAAAGCCCACCACTTCTGCCTCGATCTCTTTGCCACTACTATGGCTGACCAGACAACGACTGCCGAGAGACACGTTGCATCCAACCGCTTCCAGAGTCAGTCCCACCACGCGCGTCAATTTGCCCACGATAACGGGCTTGACAGTCAGGTCACGCAGCGGCTGATATCGTCGAAGCCGTTGTGCCAGACTCTGTCTGGGTTTCATGGCTTCTCCTGATCGTGTTCATCTTCCAAGGCAGGGTCTTTCTCCACACCGCCACCGCTCGCAGTGGCTGCGTTTTCGTCGGTTAATGCCGAAGCCTGCTCGGCAAGACCAGGCTTGTCCACTGCAACCTGAGAATGGCGAGATGCCTTTACCAATGGCTGCGGCGCCTCTTCAAAGGCATCAGCCAGTGCATCACCGGCGTCATTATCGATGTCGGCAAATTGACGCTGGACGATCTGTTCGATGACCTGGGAAAATCGTTCACTTGTGGTGAAATCGACAGCACTTTGATCTGTTTCCACCCGACAACCGCCGCGCGCCACATGTTGATTGGCAACCACCCGCCAATTCTCTCCGCCTTCCTCGGCAGTCTTTTGCACGATGGCCTGATCCGCCGGATTGATCAGAATGCGCACATTGTCCCGGCTCGGCGGCAAAGTGGCCAGTGCCTGACGGACAATGGTCATGATATGACTGCTGTCAATCATGAGTTCACGTTGCACAACATTGCGGGCAATCTCACGACTGAGATCCAGCAGTGCTTTTTCCAGTTGATAATCCTGTTCATTGATGGCGTGGCTGAGTTGGGTCATCATGCCGTTGAGGGTTTTCAGGGTTTGCCGCAATTCGCTATCGGCCTTCTGCAGGCCCTCACGGTAGCCCTTGTCGAGACCCTGCTTACGCCCCTCTTCCATGCCTTGTTCCAGGCCCCGTTCGTACCCCTGACGGCGACCTTCCTCGAGTCCTTGCTCCCGCCCTTCCTGACGACCGGACAGCAGGCCCTCTTCGCGTGCCTGATCATAGGAATGCATATTTTCAGTAGCTGAGGCTTGTGCGGGTTTCTGCTGAGCCTGAACACCGGAATGGTCTTGACGTGCAGCATTCTGCTCGACGGCCTGCTTCAGTGTCGAGTCAGCGCGAGGTTCCGCCTGAATCAGTTTGCCGCCTGCACCGATGGTAGGCGGCATCCAGCGCATGACCGGAAGATCTTCCAGATCCTTCTGGCTAACTCGCGTTGTGCCATCGAAAACATGCCGCTGCATTATACTATCCTCATCAGATCATGGCCTCGCCGCCGCCACCCAGTTGGATCTCACCGGCATCGGCCATACGGCGAGCTACTACCAGGATCTCTTTCTGCGCCGCTTCAACCTCAACTATACGAACCGGCCCTTTGGCTTCCAGATCGTCACGCAATAACTCTGCCGCGCGCTTCGACATGTTGGCAAAAAATTTCTCTTTCAGGAAATCGTCGGCGCCCTTCAATGCCAGGATAAGCACTTCCGAGGAAACCTCTCGTAACAGTGCCTGGATACCCCGGTCCTCCACTTCACGCAGATTGTCAAAGACAAACATCAGATCCTGTATCTGGTTGCCCAGGTCTTCATCAATATCCTTGATCGACTGCATCAGTTCCTGTTCAACGGCGCCATCAAGATTGTTCATGATTTCAGCAGCCGTTTTCCTTCCACCGATAGACGTAGACGGATTCGAGCCTTTACCGGAAAACTGTTTCTCGAGAATCAGATTCAGTTCTTTCAGGGCTTCCGGTTGAACACTTTCCAGCGAGGCAATACGCATCATGATTTCGAGACGTACTTTCTCGGGGAAATTGCCAAGAATGTCGGCAGACTGGTCTGGTTCAAGATAGCTCAACACCACTGCCTGAATCTGCGGGTGTTCCTGTCGAATAACATCGGCAACTGAACGCGGATCCATCCATTTCAGGCTGTTGATGCCGGAGCTGGAGCCGCCTAACAGGATCCGGTCAAGAAAACCGCGCGCGCGCTCTTCGCCCAGCGCTTCGGTCAGCATATTGCGGATATAGTTTTCCGAGCCGACGCCGAGTCCGCTCTGGGCACCACACTCCGTCAGGAAGGAGTTCAATACCGACGACACAGTGTCCTGCGATACCGACTTCAGTGCCGACATGGCGGCGCCGACTTTTTGCACTTCCTTGGGACCCATCTGCTTGAGTATTTCGGCTGCATCTTTTTCACCCATACTCATCAGCAGGATGGCCGCGCGTTCAAGTGAACTGATGTTGCGGGCAGTGTTCTCCATCGCTTTATTCTCAGCCATCGTTAGAAATCCAGTTTTTCACTACCTGCGCCGCACGCGCGGGGTCTTCTGCTACCAGACCCTTGATGGCGTCGAGTTGCCGTTCATAACTCTCTGACGGGCCCGCGAGCAGGATATCATCGCCTCCGCTCAGGGTCACCGAATCTTCCTTCATTTTCTGCTCGGCCTTGATGTCGGCATACCCGACTTCGGTTGACGCTTCTCCCCCGCCCGAACGACCACTGCTGCCGGCAACCGTCAGACGTTTCAGGGAGGGCATCAGCACACCAAACACCAGGATCAGGACAAACAGTGCAGCGGCCGCCTGACGCAGCGCCGGCGCAAACCAGGACGCCTGCCAGAACGGCAATGCTTCACCCGCCATTTCCTCAACCTGGGCAAAGGCCTTGTTGATTACCGTCACACTGTCGCCACGCTGCGCGTTGTAACCAACGGCATCGCGCACCAGCGCGCTGATGCGCTCCATGTCCTCTGCACTCCAGCCCTGTGCGCCTTCGCCCACAGGCTCGTCAATGACAACCGCGACCGATAAGCGCCGTACCGAAACCGGATCGTAATTGGTATAGCTGATGGTTCTGTCCAACTCGTAATTGCGGGTTTCCTGCGTGCGGATGTTGCCCTGTTCCGCTGCCACATCCTCTGCAGCACCTTCCAGAGTCTCGGGCGCCGTTGCTGCTGCAGGTGGCTGATTGGACAAGGCGCCGGGAATGCCGGCGATGACATCACCTGCCATGCGCCGTTCATTCAGCGATTGCTCGCTACGCACAGAGCTGCCATCAGGGTTATAGGTTTCTGCAGCCTGTTCGGTGCGCGTAAAATCGACATCGGCAGCCACTTCGGCGGTAAACTTGCCCGCACCCAACAGAGGGTGCAGTATGCGGTTTACTCGCCCTACCAGCGTTTCTTCATAACGCCGCACGTAGGCGAACTGCTCGGCAGCCATCATCATTTCAGTGTTCTCTCCCGTGCGCGAGAGCAGATTGCCCTGTTGGTCAACTACGGTGACGTCTTCCGGCAGCATCTCCGGGACACTGGAGGCGACCAGATTGGCGATTGCCTGCACCTGGTTATCGGTCAACTGACGGCCTGAGTGTAATGCCAGGAAGACCGATGCCGTTGGCTTGCGACTGTTGCGGACGAATACCGAGCGCTCCGGCGTAGCCAGGTGAACGCGGGCTGACTGAACATGGCGAAAGCTGGTAATGGTGCGCTGCAACTCACCTTCCATGCTGCGCTTATAGCGATTGGCCTCCATGAACTGGCTGGTGCCAAGGCTTTGCTCCTGGTCCAGAAACTCATAACCATAGCCGTTATCGCGGGTGACGCCCGCGCTGGCTACCTGCAGACGGACAGCATCAACTGAATCAGACGGCACCAGCAGCACGCCAGAGGCCGGATCAATCCGGTATGGAATGCTCGCGGTATCCATCACCTGTACCAGCTCGGCGGTATCAAATCCCTGCATGCTGGGATATAGCGGCTGGTAACTCTCCTTCTGTGACCACAGCACTACCGAGAAACCCAGCGCGATACTGGCCGCCAACGCGATCATCAGGCCAGCCTGACGCACCAGGTTCAGCCGATTAAACCCTTTCATGAAATTACTGTTGTACGCGGTACCTTCGCCACCTGTGGTGGGGACCAGTGCGTTCTGTGATTGTGCCGACTCTGCTGTTGCCATGTTGTTATCCTGGTAGTTAAAGCTGCCTTAGACGGCCATCAGATAGGCATGTTCATGATGTCCTGGTACGCACTGACCAGGCGGTTACGAACTTGTGTCATGGCTTCGAACGATACGCTGGCTTTCTGCATCTGTATCATCACCTGGGTGATATCCACTTCCGGATCTCCCATTTCAAAGGCACGCTGAAGAGAGCTGGACTGCATCTGTGTTTCGTTGACCGAGTCGACCGCCTTCTTGAGCATGTCAGCAAAGCCGGTGCGTTCGGAGGACTGTACACCATCGACCTCACGGCCTTCGCTGACTGCGCTGGCGAGGTCGGGAGCCTGCATGCTGGGCGTCTGCATCTGTCCGCGTATATCTCGCATCTGCGTTAGCAACTGATTGATATCTACCCGATCTGTTACACCATTCATCCGCTATTCTCCTTGTTGTTATGCGCTTACCAGCGAATCAATATTTATACCCAGATCGCGCATGCGAGCCAGTTTGTAACGCAAGGTTCGTGCACTGACACCCAGTGCCTCTGCTGTTTCCTTGCGACGACCGCGCTGCTTCTTCAGAGTCTGCAGAATTATTTCGAATTCACGCTGCCTGAGATCCTTGTCCAGCACCTGATTATCAGTTTCAGTCATCTCAGGGCTGGCGGCAGACGATACCTGCCAGGGTTCGGTCAGAGTGGTATCCACAAATGCCGGCGCGCCAGCTTGCGTGTCTGCCACCAGCGCCAGACTGGCAGCAGAGATTACATTGCCATCCTGAATGATCAGCGCCCGTTGCAGGACATTGTCCAGTTCGCGAACATTGCCCGGCCAGTCATGGCTTATCAATGCCTGTTGGGCGCGTGCATCAAGTGTTGTCACTCCGCGGCCCATACGTCCTGCGTGCTGTTGCAGCAGCCGTTCGGCCAGCGGCACAATATCCTGCCGACGGTGGCGCAAAGGCTGCCACGCCAGTGGGAACACACTGAGGCGGTAGAACAGATCTTCTCGAAAACGTCCTTCCCGGACACAGGCTCGCAGATCCCGGTTGGTAGTGGCGATCACCCGGACATCAAGCTGTAGCGTCTTGCGACTACCCAGCCGCTCGACTTCCCGCTCCTGCAATATACGCAGTATCTTGGCCTGCAGGCCTATATCCATTTCCGAGATTTCGTCCAGCAATATGGTGCCGCCTTCGGCCTGTTCGAATTTCCCCGGACTGCTTTGATAGGCACCGGTAAACGAGCCTTTCTCGTGACCAAACAGCGTGGCTTCCAGCATATTTTCCGGAATCGCGGCACAATTGATCGCAACGAAGGGTCCGTTGGCCCGCCTGGATTGTTGGTGAATGTACTGGGCCAGCACTTCCTTGCCCGTTCCACTTTCACCCGAAATCAACACAGTCGCATCGGATTGTGCGACTTTTCTGGCCAGCCCCAGCAACTGTTGGCTGGATGGTTCGATGGCAACCGGCTGCGCGGAACCGGTGATTTTTTGGGTCAGATATTTTTCGACGGTGGCCAGCAACTGTTCCGGCTTGAATGGTTTCAGCAGGTAATCGACTGCACCTTCACGCATGGCACGAACCGAACTGCCGATACTGCCGAACGCGGTGATCAGCACCACGGGCATGACCGGAAACCGGGCACGCAGCTGTTGCAACAACTCATGACCGTCCATGCCATCCATATTGATGTCGGAGATCACCATGTCAACGCGTTGCTGCATCAGCATTTGCAGAGCAGACTCTCCGGATTCGGTTGCCTGCACCTGATAACCTGCATATTCCAGCGTGTCGCTCAGTGCCTCGCGCAATTCCCAGTTGTCTTCAACTACCAGAATACTCGCCTTGCTCATTTGTTGCTCCCTGTTGCTGAGGTTTTGGGACCTTGGTGAACACAGGGCAGGACGAATCCTGCCCGTACGCCAGACTGCTCAGTACCGGTTGTATTGTTCGCGATGTTTTCGATAAAAAAACGGCCACCATGGGCGCGGGCGACAACCTGTGCCACAGCCAGGCCGAGCCCGGTACCCTGTGCCCGTGTGGTGTAAAAAGCCTCTGTGACCTGATCAATCACCGCAGGGTCGATGCCTGGGCCGTTATCCTGCACATAAAGCCGGATCAGACCCTGTTCCTCGGCTTTGTCGGCGCGTACCTGCAGACTCACCAATGGTCCAGTACTCTGGATGGCATTCTCCAGCAGGTTCAACAAAGCCCCGATCAGAGATTCCTTGTTGCATGACAGCTGACAATCGCTGATGGTATTTATCCACTCGCAGCTCAAGGCTCCCTGACGGGAGTTCGAACACAACAGGACGTCAGCCGCGACCCGAGCCTCTTCAAGAATCTGTCGCACAGGCAACGTTTCATCGAGCACCGCTTCACCGCGGGCAAAAATAAGCATGTCGCGTACCTGACGCTCCATATTGTGCAAACGGGACATCAGGCGCTCAAGCGTGCGGCTGTTGCGGCTCTGATCACCCTCCAGCGACGCCGACAGGTTGCCAGCGTACAGCATGGCGGCTGACAGTGGCGTGCGGATTTGATGAGCCAGCGAGGACACCATTTTGCCCATCTCCAGCAAACGCTGATGACGACTGAGGTGTTGTTGCAGACGGCGGGTTTCGGTCTGATCGGTAATCAGAATGATCTGGCCGGGTTCTTCTTCCAGAGATCGGGACAACAGGCTGACGCGTTTGCCGTTGCTCAGGGAAATTTCATGACCATCGTCGCTGCGGGGCGCAAATCGATCACGTATGATGTTGACCCAGGGCAGCCCGGTAAGCGGCTCGCCGAGCAACATGATGGCCGCCTCGTTGCACTCAGACACGACCCCCTGGCCATTGAGAACCAGCACGCCCCCAGGCAGCAATTGCAAAAGTTTCTGCAGACGTCTGGCAATACGTTCTTTTTCCGACAGTTCGCGAAGCCTCTGAACGTTGGCCGCTTCCAGCTCACGGGTCAGTTCGCTGACACGATTCTCAAGCACGTGATAGCTTTGCGAAAGCTCGCCGGAGATCTCATTAAAGGCCTTGAACGCGAGCTCCAGTGCTTTGGCACCGTCCGTGTCACGACGGGCTTCGGAAATCTGCTGGACGGGTTGTAATTGAGAGAGCGCCATCACTGCCTGATCCTGTTGATTGGTTAAATCGGGTATCAGGATCAGTAAAGCAATGTCTATGCCATATATTAACTTGTTATAAATACAACAACTTACAAATCCACAGCAAAGACAAGGTCAAATAATTGACCGCCCTTATGCCGGGCTGGACGGTTCATTGACGCCGACAGCAGCTCAGACCCGGGGCGTGGTTACGCCGGTCTGACCCATGTATTTGCCGCCGCGCTGCTTGTAAGTCATTTCACACTGTTCATCAGATTGGTAAAACAGCATCTGCGCTACGCCTTCGTGGGCATAGATTTTTGCGGGCAGTGTTGTGGTATTGGAAAACTCCAGGGTTACATGGCCCTCCCACTCAGGTTCAAGTGGCGTGACATTGACGATAATCCCGCAGCGGGCATAGGTGGACTTGCCCAGGCAAACCGTCAGTACGTCACTGGGAATGCGAAAGTATTCCACTGTGCGTGCCAGCGCGAAAGAGTTCGGCGGAATGATGCAATAGGGCTCGTCTATGCTGACAAAACTGCTTTCGTCGAAGTTCTTGGGATCGACCACGCTGGTAGTATGGACATTGGTGAATATCTTGAACTCTGACGCGCATCGCACATCGTAGCCATAGCTCGACGTGCCGTAGGAGATCACTTTACTGCCATCAACGTAACGTACCTGGCCTGGCTCAAACGGCTCGATCATGCCGTGTTTCTGAGCCATTTCACGAATCCATCTGTCAGACTTGATACTCATGGTATGTGCTGTCTCCGCCTGCCTGCATTCTGCTGACATCCGGTAGCTACCGGGCGTAACAAAATGCTGTGAATAACCATAAAAAACTGAAGCGCGCATCATACGATGGATTGCGCTTCAGTTCACTAGCTGAGGGTATTTATCACGGCAGGACGCGCGCTATTGGGCGACCAGACGTGGTTGCTCAAACAGACCTTCTGAATAACCTGCCGGAATCCGGTATCGCTCCAGGATGTCGGACTCGCCGCCAACGGCCTCATCATGATCAACGACCAGCTGAAACCCAGAATCGCTGCGAAACACCACGAACTCTTTATCGTTCTCGCGCAGCTGTCGGACAAACCCATAAAAATCCCGGATTGGCTGGCCATTAACAGTGTCGACGATCAGGTTGCGGACATCGTGATAGCCCAGGTTGACGTCGGCGGCCAGCACCTGCAGTGCCACGACCATTTCACGACGTTCGGGCGAACTCCACTGACCACGCGCATGCAGCAGATTGACCGGGGCACTTCGGGTCCAGTCGGCACCCCAGCGCTTGATGAGGTTCATGTTCAGGGGCACAAACAGAATACCACCGTAGATGTAGTACTCGGGTATGGCATCGAACTCCTCGGCGCGCACCAGACTGTAGTTTTCCTGGCGACGCTGCGCAGTAAGCGTGACCGAACGAAGCTCGCCGTGGCGCGACAGGGTCAGCTCCACATCATCCCCTATCTGCTTGAGGTCTATGGCGTGTTTGTAGTTGGTCTGCAATGTACGGCTGAGGCTGATGGTGCTGTCGCCGGCGATGGGCACGCCGTCGATGCTGAGGACCACATCATTTTCCTGCAGCACGCCATCGGCCGGCGAATTCTCGAATACCTTGATCACCAGAACACCACTTTGATCTTCCTGCAGGCCGTACGCTGCCTTGGCCGCCGGGCTTTCAAGATCCTGGCTGCGGAAGCCCAGATCCGGGAAACCGTCGTAAACGCCGTCGCTGGCGTCGGTCAGCATATGGCGCAGTATATCCGGCGGCACAAAATAACCCAGGGCCTCGGTTCGACCGCCTGCGGCCGACTGCATGACAACACCGGCAATTTTGCCATCCACAATCACCGGTCCGCCGCTGTTGCCGGGATTTATGGCCGCATCAATCTGCCCGGCCAGCAGGTATTCGCCGGAATGCGCATACACCTGTTGTTCCACCCGGGACAGAATGCCTTTGGTGACACTGAGGGTTCTGCCGCCGACCGGATAGCCGAAAACGAACACTTCGGTATTGGGTTCTGGCAGATCGCCGATAGTCAGGGCCGGCGTATCGGTGAAGAATGCCGGATCTTCGACCTCCAGCAGCGCCAGGTCAGAGGCGTGTGACACAAATTGCACACGAGCCAGATAACGTTCCGGATCGTTGTGCTTTTGCACCTGGATATAGCTGGCATTAGCGACCACGTGAGCATTGGTCAGGATGCGGTTGCCATCGATGACGGCGCCCGAACCACTGCTTTGCCCGGGTGTCATCAACCGCCAGGGGGTGAAATAGTCGGGGGCAGCAGAGGTCGTGTAAATTTTGACAATGGAGCTTTCGATTTCCCGGATGTCTTCTGTCATCTGTGCGCTGGCAGTGCTGCTGAGCATTAGCAGCCCCAGTAAAACCAGCACAGCAGACAGTGAATACTGCCGCCTGACCACGGCAGAGCCTGCTGCAACCATCTAATGTCCCCTTATCTACTTCATATGTTATTGATCGGACAGAAGACCGAGTAAACCTGAAAAATCGCTCCGCCGTCAAATGCTTTTACAAAATACGCATGCCCGGCTCGGCACCCTCATCCGGACTCAGCAACCAGATTTCCGACCCGCCAGGACCGGCGGCCAGCACCATGCCTTCGGACAGGCCGAACTTCATCTTGCGCGGTTTCAGGTTCGCTGCCAGCACGGTGAGCCGGCCTTGCAGATCTTCGGGCCGGTAGGCCGACCGTATACCGGAGAAGACATTGAGTCGAATCGGCTGGCCGTCGGCGTCCAGCCCCAGGTCAAGGGTCAGTTGCAGAAGCTTGTCGGCGCCTTCGACGTAGGAGGCTTCCGCTATACGGGCAATACGCAGGTCGACCTTGACGAAATCGTTAAACTCGATCTCGGTGGCGATGGGGTCCTGGGCAACAGGGCTCTTTATGTGCTCAGGGCTGTTTATGTGCTCAGGGCTGTTCGCAGGCTCAGGGCTGTTTGTTGGCTCAGGGCTGTTTGTTGGCTCAGGGCTGCCCGCGCTGGCGCTGGCCTCGGATCTGCTGGCGGCCAGTAAGCTGTCAACGCTGGCGGGATCGACCCGTGCCACCATGGGCTTAAATACATTAATTCGGTGCGAAAGCAGCAGACAGCCGGCATCTTCCCAGGTCCTGTCTCTTATACACATCTGACGCTGCCGACGATCTACTCTGTGTAG
>OLID01000374.1_pt1 | contig 20504 bp, 17 predicted proteins | sample 1609361 | NCBI WGS metagenome assembly OLID01 (sample SAMN05416778, study PRJEB24817) | seawater metagenome | isolation source: Sea water | place: Canada:Atlantic | collected 2013-07
AGCCATGCCCGGGTTGCACCCGGCCGCCGGCACACATCGCTGCCACAGCTGGCGCTGGCCTGTGGGTTGGCAATGGCAGTCGGATGATGACCGCAGGGGCGCTGCGAATCAACTTGCTGCCGTGGCGGGAAGCCAGGCTGTTGCGGCGGCGCCAGCTGTTTTTTGTCAGCATCGGCGGCGCGGTGACATTTGCGCTGTTGGGAACGGCGGGCGTCTATATGCTGATGGCATCAGCGGTGGCTGAGCGCGAGCGTCACAACGTCGACCTGGGCGAACAGATCAGCGAGATGACGAAGCTCACCAGCGAACAGGAGGCGCAGTCTGCAGATTTGCGGCGGCAACAGGCGATTTTTGCACAAAGCAGGCAGCTGCACGCCGCCCGCATCAGGCACTCACGACTGTTGTCTGCGCTGCCGCAGACCCTGCCGCAAGGGCTTGCGCTCGGCAAACTGCGTTTTGATCCCACGGCGATACAGCTAACGGGTTCGGCAGCGTCTGCCCGGCATGTCAGTCAGTGGCTGCAGATGCTGGAAACGCACGTGGATATTGCGACCGCGGAACTGCAGAGTCTGCGCCTGAACCAGAAGCCCGGCACTGATGCGCGGCAGGGCTACTATTATCAGGTGAGGCTTGGGTTGCATGGGGCCGAAGCTGTGTACACACCTCCGGGCAGCGACCTGTGAGTCATCAGAGAACACCTTTAATGCCAGCGTGGTTGCACAACCTGCGGGAATTTGACTGGTCAGAGCTGCGTTATCCATCTGTCTGTGGTTATTGGCCGACTGCTGTTTATGTGATGGTCTGTGTCGGCAGTATCCTGCTGGTGGCGCTGCTCGCCGGTCTGGCACTCGCACCCGGTCTGAATGAATCCTGGCAAAACGCCCAGGCCCGGGCAGCAGTCCTTGTTGATGAGCGCTCGACGCTCGGTGCACAACTGCTGAGCCGGAGGGCTACCAATATCAGCACGGCGTGGTTGTCTGCACCAGCCGTTCGTGTGCGCCGCCGACTGTTGACCAACGAGTCAATGCCCATGGCGGTGGATCGTTTACGCGATGCGGCTGCCGCCAGGGGCCTGACGGTGTCGTTACTGCAGCCTCAGAGGAAGTGGCAGCAGCTGGGGCAACAGCAGTCGCTGCAGGCATACGAGATTGTGCTCCATGTCGAGGCCGACAGCCGTCAGCTGGCGCGGTTTCTAGACGATATCAGGACACTGCCGCTGGCGCTGACAATCAGGCAGGCTGACTGGCAACTGGCGTCTTCCAAGGCCCGACTGACGCTGTTCCTGCTGACTGCCGGGGAAAACAAAACCAGCGTTGGTGATGTGCGGTTGACCGATCAGGTTGGTGCCGTGACCGCGGCTCAGGGCCCGGCCGCAAATTCGGACTGGCAGCGAGTGGCTTACATCCGGCGCGGTGACCGTTATGTGGAAGTGTTGCGCAATGCCGACGGCGTTACCAGAAAACGGGACGGGAATATCAGGGAGGATGGCCGATGACTGCCGGACGGCGAGGAACTGGCACGTTGCGGAGGTTGAGCACCTGGCTGGCATGGGTCGCTGCGATACTGGCACTGTCGGTGTGCGCAGTGCGGGCGGCGCCGGCTGACGGTGTCGCGCCAACCAGTATCGAGTTTGCGGATATGGATTTGCGCGCCGCCATCCGGTTGCTTGCAGACGAGCTCGGGCATGAAGTGGTGCTGGATGAATCAGTCAGCGGCACTCTGACGTTGCACATGGACGATACCGATCCAATGCGCGCACTGGAAAGTATCCTGCTCAGTCGGGATCTGGAGATGCGGTTTCAGGGAGGATTTCTGCACATCGCGCCGCCGGCTGTTTTTGTGGCGCGCGATGGCGAGGCACAGCGCCTGCAGGACGCCACAGCGGTGTTATCGACTGAGTACCTGCAAATCAATTACGCCGATGTTGAAGTGATCCTGGCACTGGTGACCGGGGATTCGGATGCGGCCGGCAGTCTGCTGTCGGAGCGGGGTTCCGCCAGCATGGATGCGCGCACCAATACGCTGATTCTGCGGGATACCCACATCAGGATTGATGAGGTTAAATCCTTGCTGCGCAAACTTGATGTGCCGGTTCGGCAGGTTCTCATTGAAACCCGTATCGTCAGTGCATCCACCGAGATCGGGCGACAATTGGGGGCGCGCTGGGGGGCATTCGGTGGTAGCGCGATGCAGGCGGACACAGACGGAGAGCAGGAATCAGCTATCGGCAACGGTGTTTCAGTGCTTGCCGACCACCGGCAGGCCAGCACCGTGGCTGCCAGTGTGCTGCGCCGCAGATGGTTACTGGAGCTGGAGCTGTCGGCACTGGAGAACTCCGGTCAGGCCGAACTGATTGCGCGCCCGCGGGTCACCACCCAGGACAATGTCCCGGCCAGCATACGTTCGGGTGTGCGTATTCCCTATCAGGCGCAGGCCGGAGGCACGGCAGGCGGCTCCATCACTGAGTTTGTTGATGCGGTGCTTTCGCTGGATGTGACCCCACTGATCACACCGGATGGCCGCATTATCATGCAATTGGGTATCCGTCAGGATTCTGTGGCGTCCGGCAGTGGCGAGGTGCCGGCGATCAATACCAATACGGTCACGACCCAGGTGCTGGTCGACAATGGCGATACACTGGTGCTGGGCGGCATCTTTCGCGACGAACAGACGCGCGAGGAGGTGCGCACGCCGGTACTGGGTGACGTACCCGGGCTGGGGTGGCTGTTCCGACGGACGCAGCAGGCAGCCAGGCGGACTGAGCTGCTGATTTTCATTACTCCGCAAATAGTTTCGCCCTGAGCCCGGTCAGGTCTGCAGAGGCGCTGTATATCTGCTTTTTACTTGAGTTTTCCCGCGCAGACAGGTTAGATTGCGCCCTTGAAATTGCAACCGCCCGCCATGGAACCCTGACCGCTATGCAACAAAGCGCCAACCTTTACCTGATCGGCCCTATGGGGGTTGGCAAAAGCACGATTGGGCGGATGCTGGCGGCAGCGCTGGACCGACCGTTTTTTGACTCGGATCGTGAAATCGAGGCGGTCACCGGAGCCGATATTCCGTGGATCTTTGATGTTGAGGGTGAAGCCGGGTTTCGCGTGCGTGAAGAGCGCATGATTGACACCCTGACCCAGCGTGACGGCATTGTCATGGCCACCGGCGGCGGGGCCATCCTGTCAGCCAGTAGCCGTGCCAATCTCAAAAGCCGCGGCACAGTGGTTTATCTTAAGGCCTCGATCGCGCAGCAGTTTGAGCGCACCAGCAAGGACCGGAACCGTCCGTTGCTGCAAACGGCAGATCCCTTGTCACGGATACGCGAATTAATGAAAATACGCGAACCCTTGTATAACGAGACCGCTCACATCATGGTTGATACCAGTCGCCGGGGGCCGCGCACCGTGGTCACTGAAATATTGCGCCGTCTGCGTGAATACGAACATCCCGCAACCTGAACCCGATACGGACACCGATTGCATGCTGAAACTTGATGTTGAGCTGGGTGAGCGCAGCTACCCTATACTCATTGGCCCAGGATTACTGGCGCAGCCCGGGCTTCTGGAGCCTCACATAAAAGGATCCCGGGTGCTGGTGGTCACCAATGACGTGGTGGCCCCGCTCTATCTGGACACCTTGCTGACATCGCTGCAGGCCGGGGGCAACCTGCAGGTTGACAGTCTGGTGCTGCCCGACGGCGAACACACCAAAACGCTGGCGACGCTGCAGCTGATCTACGACGAGCTGTTGAGCCAACGTCATGATCGCAGTACCACCCTGATCGCACTGGGCGGCGGGGTGACCGGCGATATCACCGGCTTCGCGGCGGCCACCTATCAGCGTGGCGTCAACTTTATCCAGGTCCCGACCACCCTGCTGTCGCAGGTGGATTCCTCGGTCGGTGGCAAGACCGGCGTCAATCATCCTCTGGGCAAGAACATGATCGGTGCGTTTTATCAGCCTCAGTGTGTGCTGGCTGATATTGCTGTATTGTCGTCGTTGCCGGTTCGCGAGTTACAGGCAGGGCTGGCCGAAGTGATCAAGTATGGGCTGCTGGGCAATCATGCCTTTCTGGTCTGGCTTGAGCAGCATGTCGAGGCTTTGCTTGCTGGCGATGCGGACCTGCTGACGCAGGCCGTCAAAATCTGCTGCGAAGAAAAAGCCCGGATAGTGGCGGCCGATGAACGCGAAGGCGGCCAACGGGCGCTGCTGAATCTGGGGCACACTTTTGGGCATGCGATTGAATCAGCGATGGGGTATGGCAACTGGCTGCATGGCGAAGCGGTCGCCACCGGCATGGTAATGGCGGCCGACCTGTCCTGGCGTCTGGGCTGGATCAGCGCGGAGGATGCCGCCCGCAGTCGTGCTCTGATAGCGCGTGCTGGTCTGCCGGTGCGCCCGCCACCGCAGATAACTGCTGAGCAATTCATGTCCCTGATGTCAGTCGACAAAAAGGTACAGTCAGGCAAAATCCGTTTTATCCTGTTGCGCGGCCTGGGCGATGCAGTTATTGAGTCCGATATTGATCCTGCTATGCTGCAACAGACCTTGACCGCCGGCGAAACGCTCTGCCGCAGCTGAACATTTCCGAAAGCCTGTATGGGCCGCTGGGGCCGACTCGGGTTTGTGTGTAAAATACCGCCTCAATTTTGATAGGAGTTGCCTGTGGCACCGCTGAAGAACGACAGATTTTTACGAGCACTGACCGGGCAGTCCGTGGATGTGACGCCAGTATGGATGATGCGCCAGGCGGGCCGCTATCTGCCCGAATATCGCGCTACCCGCAAGGTGGCGGGCGACTTCATGAGCCTGTGTCAGTCTCCTGAAATGGCCTGTGAGGTCACCCTGCAGCCATTGCGCCGCTACCCGATGGATGCCGCCATTCTGTTTTCCGACATTCTCACCATTCCCGATGCGATGGGCCTGGGCCTGTATTTTTCTGAAGGAGAAGGTCCGCGCTTTCGTAAAACCATACGTACCGAACAGGACGTTGACCAGTTACCTATTCCGGATGTCGCTCGTGATCTGGCCTATGTCACTGACGCGGTGTCGCTGATTCGCCGGGAACTCAACGGTTCGGTGCCGCTGATCGGTTTCTCGGGCAGCCCCTGGACGCTGGCGACCTATATGATTGAGGGTAGTGGCAGCAAGGATTTCCGTCACGCCAAGGAATTCATGTACAACCACCCGGAGTTGATGCATCAGCTGCTGGACAAACTGGCACAGACGGTCACTGCCTATCTGAATGCCCAGATTGCCGCCGGCGCTCAGGCTGTGCAGATCTTTGATACCTGGGGCGGCATACTATCCACAGGGGCATATCAGACGTTTTCGCTCGCCTACATGAAAAAAATCATTGCTGGCCTGACGCGTGAAGCGGATGGTCGCAAGGTCCCGGTCATCGTGTTTACCAAGAATGGTGGTTTGTGGCTGGATCAGATCGCGGACAGCGGCGCTCACTGCGTGGGTCTGGACTGGACCATCGAAATGGGCCGCGCCCGCGCCATGATAGGCGACAAAGTGTCCCTGCAGGGCAACATGGATCCGACCATTCTGTACTCATCGCCGGCCGCCATCCGCGATGAGGTGGGCCGCATTCTGGCCTCCTATGGCGAGGGCAATGGCCACGTCTTCAACCTGGGCCACGGCATCACGCCCGGTGTCGACCCGGATAATGTAGCGGTGTTTATCGACGCGGTTCATGAGCTCTCAGCCCAGTACCATCGCTGAGCTGGTCGCACGCTTCGGCGCCGACGGGCTGAGTATTGACCGGTTGGCGATTGTGTCGCTGGGCGCCAACCTGCCGTCACGGTTCGGACCTCCCCGGGAAACCGTGACGCAGGCAGCCGTGCAGCTGTCATCGCTCACCGCCTGGCCGATTGTGCTATCGCCCATTATGGAGACCGAACCGGTGGACTGCCCGCCCGATTCGCCGCCGTTCTGCAATGCGGTGGCGGTGCTGGATCCGGGTGAGACAATTGCGCCGGCACAATTTCTTCAGTCTTTGCAGGCTATCGAGACGGCATTTGGGCGCGTGCGCAGTGGCCGGATCAATGAAGCAAGGGTGCTGGATCTGGACCTGATCAGTTTTGGCAGCCATCGTTGCCAGACGGGCGCGCTGACCTTGCCGCACCCGCGGGCGGCGCAGCGGGATTTTGTGCTGCAGCCGCTGGCTGTGATCTGGCCCGAATTCCGGCTGCCGGACTCTTGATACTGGGTTTGAAGTATGTATACTGGAATGCTCTGGCCGTGCCCGGGTCAGAAAAACAACCGGATGTTTTTAATAAGAAGTCAGAAGAAGCCAGATGAGAAAAACCAGCCCACAAACAGTCAGTCTCCTCCTGGCCCTGAGCACATTGATGGTCATGCCATCGGCTGTCGCACAGCAGTTACCGGACGAAGATGCTGTCCCTGGTATGTTCTCCAGCGCCGCGCGATCAGTCTACAGCAGCGTCGGACAGTGGCTCGGATTTAACAGGCCGCCTTCCTCAGAGCCTGAACTGGTGGTGGTCGGCACTGACGAAAAGAACCTGGTCCTGCCCGATCTGTTGCTGGAGGCGTTTCCGGCACTTAACTCGGCAGATGACGTATTACATTCCCTGGACTACACGCGCGAGCGCAGCTTCCTGGATACCAGCGGGAGTGCACCGCAGGAGCTTGATCTTAACGCGTCCTATATCTGGGATTCGCCCCGGTTCGGGCAGTTCATTCTCAGTACCAACACAACGTATGTCTATAACGCCGGCCATGCCGATATGTCAAGGGAACAGACTGCCGGACGGCCCGTGTCGGACAGCACCGCTTCAGGGTTCGGACTCAACGCCGGTCTGGCCTCTGGCATGGCGTCGGAGCTGCAAAGCAGCCTGACCTTCACCTGGCAGATCGGCAACCACACTGCGACGGCAGTCACCAGTTACGTGGACGGTCTGGAAAGCTTTGGCAAGCTGGGCAATGACGTGCTCAATATTGAACAGCTCAATGAGCTGATGGGAGAGATCGCCACCCTGGATTTGAGCTATGGCTACAATGTGAAAGCGGGTCGCCAGGGGAATGCCTCCATTTCCGTGGGTTTGCGTAGCCAGTTTGATCGTCGGCAAATGGCCCCTGCCGTCAACCCGGCCGCCGCGCGCATGCTCAATACCCCCGAACGTATGGCCTACGGTACCATCAAGTATCAGTTCTGATTAAGTCGTTCGGTTTCTGCCGGCGTCTCCAACTCCGAAACCACCGTTGTCATGGCTGCGCACAATATTGACAGCTGTGAGGACGTGATAATGAACGGTGGCATGACATAGACCAGCCGGCCAAACGGACGAATCCAGACTCCGAGCTCAACAAATCGCGGCTGGATGCTGGACATGTCAACCGGTTGCCGGAGCTCTACCACCCCAATCGCGCCCATCACCCTCACATCGGCCACGGCAGGCAGGTCACGGCATCCGGCCAGCCCGGTACGCAACTGTTGTTCAATCCGTAAAACGTTCTCCTGCCAGGGGCTGCCTAATAGCAAGCCGATACTGGCGTCTGCCACCGCACAGGCCAGAGGATTGGCCATGAATGTTGGTCCATGCATGAAGGTGCCGCCGTTACCGGAAATGGTACTCGCCACCCGTCCGGTGGTCAGGGTTGCGGCCAGCGTCATGTATCCGCCCGTCAGCGCCTTGCCGACACACATGATGTCCGGGCTGATATCAGCGTGTTCGCAGGCAAACAACTTGCCGGTGCGACCAAAGCCAGTGGCAATCTCATCGGCTATCAGCAACAGGCCATACTGGTCGCACAGGGCCCGGGCTTCACGCAGGTACTGCGGCGAATAAAAAAACATGCCTCCGGCGCCCTGCACGACGGGTTCCAGAATGATAGCGGAGAGACACTGGTGATTGGCACTCACCAGCTCGCGCAATGAGCTGATGTCGCTGTCGTCCCAGGGCTCATCAAAGCGGCAGCGGGGGGCATCAGCAAAAAACTGTCGGGTCAGGTTATTCTCAAACAGGGAATGCATGCCGGTGACCGGATCGCATGTCGACATCGCCGCGAAGGTGTCCCCATGGTAAGCCCGTCGCAGGCTGAGCAGGCGGCATTTGTCCGGTTTGCCCTGAGCCTGCCAGTACTGAATGGCCATTTTGATGGCTACCTCCACAGCCACTGAGCCTGAGTCGCTGAAAAACACTTTTTCCAACCCCGCCGGGCAGATACCCAGCAGGCGCTGGCCCAGCCGGATAGCGGGTTCGTGCGTCAGGCCTCCGAACATGACATGAGACATGCGCTGCAGTTGCTCATTGATGGCGGCGTTGAGCACCGGGTGGTTGTAGCCGTGGATAGCCGCCCACCAGGAACTCATGCCGTCTATCAGTTTGCGTCCGTCTGCCAGCTGCAATTCGCAGCCACTGGCGCTGTGCACCAGAAAGGTCGGTGACGGCTCGGTCATTGATGTGTAGGGGTGAATCAGGTGGTCGTGATCGAACTGCGTCAGCTGCGTGCGGGCAGCAGCGGGCACAGGCGGGTGTTTGGGTGTGTGCATGCGTGGTCAGGATTCCGGTTGATGATTACTGCGGGCCAGGGCCCACACATCGATACTGGTCACCGCGTCGCTGCGCATGGCTGAGGCCATGGCCTGTGTGGTCGCGGTGGTGGTTACAACGTCATCAATGATGGCAAGGCGCCTGCCCGATGTCAACGCGGCGCGGGGCAGGGGCCGGAAAACGTTTTGCATGTTGAGCAACCGATCCTCTGCATTCAATCCTCGTTGGGGGGGTCCCGCCTGACGCCAGCAGCTGTCTGCCAGCACCGGGATGCCAGTGCGGCGGGACAGGCGCTTGGCCAGCAACAGCGCCTGGTTGAAACCCCGGGCCCGCAATCGGGATGCATGCAACGGCACCGGCAATAACAACTCGGGCAAGGGCTGGCCGGTGTCGTCGTGGAATTGCAGGAAATGCTCGGTAAAACAATTGCATAACGCACGGAACTCGGCAAAACCGGCATTGTCCTTGAAGCGCCGGATCATGTCGGAGACGGGGGGCTCATAGGCAAACGTGCAATGGCATCGGCTAAACGCAAGCGGCTGATGGTGGCAACGTGAACACAACGGCACGAGGAGGTGTTGCGCTTTGCTGGTGGTCGATTCGCCTGCCCATTGTCCGGTCAGTGCGACGCCACAGCGATGACAGCCCGGTGGCTGCCAGGGCAAATCCTCTTCGCAGTCGGAACAGAATCCGCGTTGTCGGGCCGGCACAACGAGGCAGGCCAGACAGGGTGTCGCCAGCATTCCACTGACCAGATTTTTCCATGGCTTCATGTTTTTGGGGTATCTGCAATCCGTCAACCAGAAATCACTTATAAAGTTGACAACGTTTTGTGCTGGCTTAAAATGGCGCGCACTCACCTATTCATAAACTTTCACACATTTTAGCAGCGGAATTGTGCCGCTGCTGTCCGATCGCCGCCGGGAACACCAGATGAACCAACAGACCACAAGCATTCGACATGACTGGACACGCAAGCAGGTACAGGACCTCTTTGAGCAGCCGTTTATGGACTTGCTGTATCAGGCGCATACCGCGCACCGAGCCCATTTTGATCCGAATCAGGTGCAAATGAGCACGCTGCTCTCGATCAAGACCGGCGCCTGCCCTGAAGACTGCAAGTATTGCCCGCAAAGCGGTCACTACAATACCGGCCTTGCCAAAGAAAAATTGCTGGCTGTGAACAAGGTTGTGGAGCAGGCCCGGCTTGCCCGTGACAATGGCGCTGCCCGTTTCTGCATGGGCGCTGCCTGGAAGCATCCCTCGGACAGGGATTTCCCCTATGTGCTGGATATGGTCCGTGAGGTCCGCGCGCTGGGCCTGGAGACCTGCATGACGCTGGGCGCCCTGTCTGACGAGCAGACTCGCGCCCTGGCAGAAGCGGGCCTTGACTACTATAACCACAACCTGGACACATCGCCGGAATACTACGGCGAAATCATTACTACACGAACTTACCAGGAGCGACTGGATACGCTGGGTCACGTGCGGGACGCCGGCATGAAAGTATGCAGCGGTGGTATCGTGGGTATGGGTGAAAGCGCAGCTGACCGTTATGGATTGCTGCAGCAGCTTGCCAACATGCCTGCGCACCCGGACAGTGTCCCCATCAACAACCTGGTCAAGGTTAAGGGTACGCCGCTGGATAATGTGGATGACCTGGATCCGTTTGATTTCATCCGTACCATTGCTGTGGCACGAATCATGATGCCTGCCTCCTACGTACGCTTGTCAGCCGGGCGCGAAGCGATGAACGAACAGGTACAGGCCTTGTGTTTCTTTGCCGGCGCCAACTCGATTTTTTATGGTGAGAAGTTGTTGACCACACCACTGCCGGAAGAAAGTGCTGACCTGGCATTGTTTGCCCGTCTGGGCCTGCGCCCTGAACGCCGTCAGCAGCCAGCGCCGCAGGCAGGGCCCGCTGAAGATACGCGCTTCTACGCGGCCATGTAATGCCAGCGCCAGGCCACGCAAGCTCAAGGTTCATGTCACGCCTGCAGCATCGTCTGGATGTGCACGGCCAGCAAGGCCTGATTCGTAACAAGCTTCTGCGCGATGGTCCGTGCGCGGCTGTGCAGCAGTTCGGCCAGCGCGAGCTGGTGTCGTTCTGTAGCAATGATTACCTGGGGCTGGCCAATCATCCTGAGGTGATCGCCGCCTGGCAGGAAGGAGCTGCCCATTACGGCGTCGGCAGCGGCGGTTCGCACCTGGTAACCGGACACTGTCGGGCGCACCAGGCGCTGGAGCAGGCGTTGGCCGAGTTCACCGGTCGCGAGCGCGCCCTGCTGTTTTCCACGGGCTACATGGCGAATACCGGTGTGATCAATGCGCTGATGAATGAAGGTGGCGTGGTGTTGCAGGATGCTCTCAACCACGCTTCGCTGCTTGATGGAGGCTGGCTGAGCCGCGCGCGCTCGATACGTTATCCCCATAATGATATGCAGGCGCTGGCGCAATTACTGGCGCAGCATCAGCATGAACAATGTCTGGTCGTCAGCGATGGTGTGTTCAGCATGGACGGTGATGTCGCACCGCTGCCTGAGATGGCAGGGCTGGCGGCGGCTCATGGGGCCGGCCTGATGATTGATGATGCGCATGGCCTCGGCTGCCTGGGCGCGAGTGGCAGAGGGACGATAGAACTGTTCCCTGAACACAGCAGCGGTGGTGTGATAAATGCGCGCGAGCTGCCGGTCCTGGTGGGCACATTTGGCAAGGCGCTGGGCACTGCCGGCGCGTTTGTTGCCGGTGATGCTGTGCTGATTGAATACCTGGAACAATTTGCCCGCAGCTATGTGTTCACCACCGCCATGCCGCCGGCACTGGCGATGGCGACATTGACCAGCTTGCGGGTGAGTCAGGCCGAGTCCTGGCGGCGGGAGCGTTTGCAGTTACTGATCCGCAGGTTCCGGCAAGCCATGTCCGGCATGGCATTTCCTGTGCTTGAGTCCCATTCTGCAGTGCAGGCGGTGGTATTGGGCGATGTCGACACGACACTGGCGGCCAGTGCGCTTTTACGTGATCATGGCCTGCAGGTGTCGGCGATACGGCCACCAACGGTGCCCCGGGGTGAAGCCCGGTTGCGCATTACCCTGAGCGCCGTGCACACCGATGCCCAGTTCGATCAGCTGATACAGGCTCTGGCGGTCGTCAACAGGCATTACATCGCCAGCCAATCCGGGAGAGCAGATGCGAACCACTAGACCGAGGGCATTTTTTGTCACTGGCACCGACACTGAAGTTGGCAAATCTCGCGTGGCAGCCTCTCTGCTCGCGGCTGCGCGGCAAGCAGGGTTGTCGACAGCGGCGCTGAAACCGGTGGCGTCGGGATGCGTCGAGCAGGACGGTGTGCTGCGCAATGATGATGCCCTGTTGTTGGCGCAATACTGCAGCTTGCCACTGACTTATGAGCAGATTAATCCGGTTGCATTGCGCCTGGCCATTGCCCCGCACCTGGCGGCCGCCGCCGAAGGGCGCAGCCTTCAGCTGGACCGTCTGACAGGTTTCGCCAGGGGGGTGCTGATGCAGCGCGCTGAAGTTACCATCGTGGAAGGTGCAGGTGGTTGGCGTGTGCCGTTGAATTCGCGTGAATTTCTGTCCGGGCTGCCGGCGGCATTGAACATGCCGGTGATTCTGGTGGTCGGTCTCAAGCTGGGTTGTATCAATCACGCCTTATTGACTGCAGAGGCTATTCATCGCGACGGCTTGCAGTTGGCCGGCTGGGTCGCAAACCACCTCGGTGCGGATATGCCGGTTGCCGATGAAAACATTGCCACACTGCGGGCTGCGTTACCCGCGCCATGCCTGGGAGAGCTGCCCTGGGCACCAGCCGACACGCCTGATGACTGTGCGCGCTGGCTCGATCTGAATCAACTGTTGGCAACTGACACATAGTTGACGTTGACGTTAACGTCAACTGACGGTAATTTAGGCATCCAATCCAATCAAGTTCGCTGTTCCTGCAGCCGGAGTCTGACTGTGTCTGATTACAAAGCCCCTGTCCGGGATATGAAGTTCGTGTTGAATGAAGTACTGGCCGCTGACAAGCTGCTGGCGACCATGCCTGGCACCGAGGAAGTCAGTGAGGATCTGATCAATTCTGTGCTGGACGAGGCCGGCAAAGTGGCGGAGTCACTGCTGGCGCCTCTCAACCGCAGCGGTGATGAGGAAGGCTGTCACTTCGAGGATGGCCGGGTGACCACGCCGACAGGTTTCCGGGAGGCGTACCGCACCTTCGCGCAGGGAGGCTGGATTGGTCTGGCCGGGGAGCCCGCCTATGGCGGCCAGGGCATGCCCAAAATGCTCGCGGTATGCTTTGAGGAAATGATCATGGCGGCCAACAGCTCGCTGGCGCTATACGCTGTGCTGAGCGCTGGCGCCTCGCTCGCGCTTGCCCGACATGGCAGCGACGAGCTGAAGCAGGCCTATCTGCCCAGACTCTATGACGGCAGCTGGAGTGCCACCATGTGTCTGACTGAACCGCATGCCGGCACTGATCTGGGCATCATCAAGACCAGGGCAGTGCCGCAGACTGATGGCAGTTACCAACTGACCGGCACCAAGATTTTCATCACCGGCGGTGAGCACGATCTGACGGAAAACATCGTTCACCTGGTACTGGCCAAGCTACCTGACGCGCCTGCCGGGCCGCGCGGCATCTCGCTGTTCCTGGTGCCCAAGTTTCTGCCTGACAGCAACGGCGAGGCGGGCGAGCGCAACAGGCTGAGCTGTGGCTCCATCGAACACAAGATGGGCATCAAGGGTTCGGCCACCTGTGTCATGAACTTTGACGGTGCCACCGGTTACCTGGTTGGGGAGATCAACAAGGGCCTGGCCTGCATGTTTACCATGATGAATTACGAGCGGCTGACCATCGGCCTGCAGGGTCTGGGCCTTGGCGACGCGTCCTACCAGACCGCTGCTGCCTACGCCAAAGACCGTCTGCAGGGACGTGCCGCAACCGGACCGGTGGCGCCGGAACAAAATGCTGATCCCTTGCTGGTACACCCGGATGTGCGCCGGATGCTGCTCACCATGCGCGCCAATACTGAGGGTGCGCGGGCGCTGGCCATGTATGTAGGCAGTCAGCTTGATGTTGCCTACTTCCACCCGGATGAACAGGCGCGTAAACGGGCGGCAAAACTGGTGGCATTGCTGACCCCGATTGCCAAGACCGCGTTTACCGACAAGGGTTTTGAAGCCTGTGTGTTGGGGCAGCAGGTGCTTGGCGGCCATGGCTATGTTCGCGAATGGGGCCAGGAGCAGCATGTACGCGATGCCCGCATTGCCCAGATCTATGAAGGCGCCAATGGTATTCAGGCGCTGGACCTGATGGGCCGCAAGGTGGTGTTTGACAAGGACGGCCTGCTGGATGTGCTGATTGACGAAATCCGCGACTACATCAAGGCCGAGCAGAATGGCCGGGCGGCACCGTTCATCGCCACGCTGGGCCAGGCGCTGGATTGCCTGGTCAGCACCACGCACTGGATACGTGATGCCAGTGCCGACAACCCCAATGAAGTCGGCGCTGCGTCGGTGGCCTATCTGGAGCTGATGACGTTGATCCTGTATCTGTATATGTGGGCGCGAATGGTGTCCACGGCGAGTGCAGCGCTGGAAAACGGTGCCAGCGAAAAAGATTTTTACACAGCCAAGGTGCAGCTGGGTTGTTATTTCCTTGACCGACTGATGCCCCGGTACAAGTCATTGGCTGAAGAGATCAAGGCAGGCAGCGATGTGGTAATGGCGCTGGACGCGGAGCTGTTCTGAGCGCCAGCCCCGTCAAGGGCTGGCGGCGCCAGATGGCGCTAGATGGACCACTCGACGTTGTCGCGCAGTATCTGTTCGTAATGACCCAGAGCTTCGTTCTTCTCGCCGATGACGGCCATATTGCCTTCATCGACGGGAATGATGCGTCCCTGAAAGCGCTCGTCGCGCAATTCTACGCCCCGAGTCACCGGGGTCGTCCGGATAAAGATAATGGACACCGGGCCGTGCTCTCCGCGGGTGACCAGGTGCGCGCTACGGGTGCCTGCCAGACCGCAGAGGCGGGCAAAAATCATATGCATTGAAGCCAGCTCATCGACCGATTTCAACGATGTGCCTGAGGCTCTGAGGATGGCTTCGACCTGAGCCCAGCTGATGTCGTTGCCGTTGTCATACCGGGTCTGATAGTCAGGCGCTTCCTGGTGAAGATGTTCCACGACCTCATCATGCAGGGCCAGGTCCTGGGCACTGAGGCCGGGCTGCATAAACAGATTCAGTGCCAGGCCAGTGGCGATGACCAGGCTGGCTGCCAGCGCCATCAAGCTGCGGCTACGCAGAGGCGAGGCCGGTCGGGCCTGCTGATGGAGCTTGCGTTTAAGCCCGGCGGGAACCTCGACGATCAGCGCGCGCTGCAGGTCGCGCTCCAGTTCAAGAAGCTCATCCAGCAGCTGGCGACGCTCGGGACTGGCGTCAGCCGCCGCCCTGAAATCTTCCTGCTGGTCGGACGGGTTGCTGAATGCACGCGTGCGAAATTCCAAATCATCCATCGTGTGAGAGGCTCTCGGCTGTCAATATTTTTGTGGTGTCAATCCGTTATTTTGTCTGTCAGGTCTTCGCCCGCTTCATCGCTAACAGCGTCAGGCACCAGAATAGCTTTCAACTTGCTTCGCGCCCGGAACAGGCGCGTCATAACGGTGTTATTATTAAGATCGAGTATGTCGGCAATTTCTTTCCCACTGAAGCCGCCAATTACCTGAAGTAGCAGTGGGTCCCGGTAATCCTTGTCGAGCCGCATGATAGCCTGGTGCAGTTCTACCTGTTTCTGTTTGTGGTCCGGCTCGGCCGAGCCTTCTTCCGCCACTGCTACATCGTTAATATCAACCAGCTCCGGGCGGTAGCGCTCATACTGCCGGGCGTTCTCACGGCGCAATATGGTAAACAGCCAGGCCTTGGCAGCTTTTTCGTTCTGCAGGCTGTCAAATGAACGCCACGCGCGCAGAAATGTTTCCTGCACCAGATCTTCGGCAATACCCTTATTGCGCGTAAGCCAGTAGGCATAGCGAAAGACATCCTGATACAGCTCGTCAACGAGCGCCTCGTAGCGCTTGCGTCTGTCACTGTCGCTGTTGTTGCGTCCTTGGAACGGTGATTTGCTCATTTTGTTTCGTGCTGGCTTCCTGTGTCTGGAGTCCTGTGTTCTGTTGGTTCATCAAGTTAAGCGTTATACTCGCATATTTTGCAGTATCAGATCAGCAATAAGTGGCAAATTACCTATGATTCGAGTAGCAATTGCTGGCGTAGCCGGCCGGATGGGCAAGACCCTGGTGCAGGCCATAGCCGATAAATCCGCCGAGGCATGCGTGACCGCGGGCACAACATTGGCCGACGATCCGCAGGCAGGACAGGATATTGGCCTGATTGCGGGCACCGGAGCGCTGCAGGTTAAGGCATCAACCTCGCTGGATAGTTGCGCAGAGGCCTTTGACGTATTGATAGACTTTACCTCGCCGGCGGTAACACTGGCGCATCTGGAGTGGTGCCGTATCCACAGGAAGGCCATGGTGATCGGCACTACCGGTTTTACGGCTGAGCAGAAGCAGCAGATCAGCGACGCGGCCGCGGATATCCCGATGGTGTTCGCGCCCAATATGAGTGCTGGCGTCAACATCAGCCTGCGGCTGCTGGCCCTGGCCGCCAAGGCCCTGGGCGACGATGTTGATATCGAGATTGTGGAAACCCATCACCGGCACAAAAAGGATGCGCCATCAGGCACGGCGCTGCGCATGGGCGAGGTTATCGCCGAGGCGCTGGGCCGCAATCTCGACGAGGTTGCGGTGTATGGCCGTGAAGGCATTACCGAAGAGCGGGATCGCAAAACCATAGGGTTCGCCACCATCCGGGCGGGCGATGTAGTCGGTGATCATACTGTCATTTTTGCCGGCAATGGCGAACGTCTGGAAATCACCCACAAGGCCAGCAGTCGCATGACGTTTGCCAGCGGGGCGGTGCGCGCAGCCATCTGGCTGGAAGGCAGGCCCGCCGGTCTGTACTCTATCGATGATGTGCTGGGGCTGTGAATGAAGTGAAATCCGGCCGCGAATTTGGCCGGTGAGTGCCGTTTCGGCATAGACCTCAAGGCGGGTTTCCAGTATAATTACGCCTCAGTATGATTAACACTGAGCACAACACCAGACAGCACACCCAAAAGCGGAATGAGAGAGAGCTTTCATTCCGCTTTTTTTCGCCTGTCTACTATCCGGGAGATCACATTGAATAATCCAGCAGTTCTGGCCCTTGAGGATGGGAGTGTCTTCAAAGGCAAGGCTATCGGTGCCCTGGGTCTGGCCAGCGGAGAGGTTGTTTTTAACACAGCCATGACCGGCTACCAGGAAATCTTGACCGACCCTTCCTACGCACGACAGATCGTCACCTTGACCTACCCTCATATTGGCAATACCGGCTGCAATGCCGAAGACAACGAATCTGATCGAGCCTGGTCTGCCGGCCTGGTGATTCGCAACCTGTCGATGGCGGTCAGCAACTGGCGCAGCGAGCAGACGCTGGAAGAGTTTCTGCAGGCGCAGAATGTTGTGTCCATCGCGGATGTTGACACCCGGCGCCTGACACGACTGCTGCGCGACAAAGGCCCGTTGAACGGCTGCATTCTCAGCGGTGAAGAGCTGGCCAGTAAAGGCGAGCAATACGCGATCGAGCAGGCTAAAGCTTTCCCGGGGCTCAAAGGCATGGATCTGGCAAAGGAAGTGTCAGTGAAATCCAGCTATGAATGGAATCAGGGTGAATGGCAGCCACTGGGCGTCGGTTACCCGGAGATGAACCACGAAAAACCCTTCCACGTGGTGGCCTGGGACTACGGTATCAAGCGCAATATTCTGCGCATGATTGCCCAGCGCAATTGTCGTGTTACCGTGGTGCCCGCGCAAACGCCGGCTGCGGAAGTACTGGCGATGAATCCCGACGGTATATTCCTGGCCAATGGGCCGGGTGACCCCGAGCCTTGCGATTACGCGATCACCGCCATCCGCGAGGTGCTGGAGACTGATATTCCGGTGTTTGGCATCTGCCTGGGTTGTCAGTTGCTGGCACTTGCCTGCGGGGCGCAAACCGTGAAGATGAAACTGGGCCACCATGGTGCCAACCATCCGGTACAGGACCTGGACAACGGTACAGTTTTGATCACCAGTCAGAACCATGGTTTCGCAGTTGACGAGCAGACACTACCTGCCAACCTGCGCGCCACGCACCGCTCGTTATTCGATGGGTCACTGCAGGGTGTTGAGCGCACGGACAAGCCGGCGTTTGCCTTCCAGGGCCATCCCGAAGCGAGCCCGGGGCCGCATGACATCGCTCCCCTGTTTGACAAATTTGTTGCTCTGATGGAAAAACGCGCCGCGCGCTGATCCGGCCAACCCACATACAGACACGGTTAAGTTATGCCTAAACGTACAGACATTAAAAGCATTCTGATTATCGGCGCCGGGCCCATCGTCATCGGCCAGGCCTGTGAGTTTGACTATTCCGGCGCCCAGGCCTGCCAGGCACTGCGCGAAGAAGGTTACCGGGTTATTCTGGTTAATTCCAACCCGGCCACCATCATGACCGACCCGGCGATGGCCGATGCCACTTACATCGAACCGGTGACCTGGCAGATTGTCGAGAAAATCATTGAAAAAGAGCGTCCTGACGCTATTCTGCCTACCATGGGCGGCCAGACGGCACTCAACTGTGCCCTGGACCTTGAACGCCACGGCGTGCTGGCCAAGTACAATGTGGAAATGATCGGTGCCCGTGCCGAGTCCATCGACAAGGCCGAGGATCGCGAGCTGTTCGATGATGCGATGAAGGCCATTGGCCTGGAAACACCGCGCCACGGTATCGCGCGTAATATGGATGAGGCATTTGCCGCGCTCGATCTGGTGGGCTTTCCCTGCATCATTCGTCCGTCATTTACTATGGGTGGCAGTGGCGGCGGTATCGCCTACAACAAGGAAGAGTTTGTTGAAATCTGTACCCGCGGCATGGAGCTGTCACCGACCAATGAACTGCTGATTGATGAATCACTGATTGGCTGGAAAGAGTACGAAACCGAAGTTGTTCGTGACAAGAATGACAACTGCATCATTGTCTGTACCATCGAAAACTTTGATGCCATGGGTGTACACACCGGCGACTCCATCACCGTGGCGCCGTCCCAGACCCTGACCGACAAGGAATACCAGATTCTGCGTAATGCCTCGATCGCGGTACTGCGCGAAATCGGCGTGGAAACCGGTGGCTCCAACGTTCAGTTTGGCATGTGTCCGAAAACCGGTCGTATTGTGGTTATTGAAATGAACCCGCGGGTGTCCCGCTCCTCGGCGCTGGCCTCCAAAGCGACAGGTTTTCCGATTGCCCGGGTCGCAGCCAAGCTGGCCTGTGGCTTCACCCTGGATGAGCTGAAAAACGAGATTACCGGCGGCGCAACTCCCGCATCGTTTGAGCCGACCATCGACTACGTGGTCACCAAGATTCCGCGCTTCACCTTTGAAAAATTCCCCGAAACCGACGATCGTATCACCACACAGATGAAGTCTGTCGGTGAGGTCATGGCAATCGGCCGTACCTTCCAGGAATCGCTGCAGAAAGCCCTGCGCGGCCTGGAAGTGGGCATCAGCGGTTTTGATCCGATTCTGGACACGGGTGTCAGCGATGCCATGGACACGCTGCGCGGTGAATTGATGGACGCTGGCAGTGATCGTATTCGTTATATCGGCGATGCCTTCCGCCAGGGCTGGTCGGTGGCCACGGTCGCTGAAATGACCGGCGTCGATCCCTGGTTCCTGACCCAGATCGAAGACCTGATTCTGGACGAGCAGCGCATCAGCGAGATGACGCTCAAGGATCTGGACCGCGACACGCTATACGGCCTGAAGCGCAAGGGTTTTTCTGATTCACGTCTGTCGGCATTGCTGCAGGAGCCGGAGCACAAGGTGCGCGAGCACCGCCATGCACTGAACGTGCGGCCGGTGTATAAACGCGTAGACACCTGCGCTGCAGAGTTTGAATCGGCGACCGCCTACATGTACTCGACCTATGAAGAAGAGTGCGAGTCCAAACCCAGTGACCGGAAAAAGATCATGGTGCTCGGTGGCGGGCCCAACCGTATCGGGCAGGGTATAGAGTTTGATTATTGCTGTGTGCATGCGGCGCTGGCGATGCGCGAAGACGGCTACGAGACCATCATGGTCAACTGTAACCCGGAGACCGTGTCGACCGACTACAACATTTCCGATCGCCTGTATTTTGAGCCGGTGACTCTGGAAGATGTGCTGGAAATTGTGGCGCTGGAAAAGCCGGTCGGCGTGATTGTGCAGTTTGGCGGCCAGACGCCCTTGAACCTGGCGGCCGGGCTGGAAAAAGCCGGCGTGCCGGTGATTGGCACCAGCGCTGACGCCATCGACCTGGCCGAGGACCGCGAACGTTTCCAGAAGATGATCCAGAAACTGGGTCTGAAACAGCCTCCCAACTGCATCGTGCGCAGTGTCGAGCAATGCATCACCGAAGCGGAAAAGATTTCCTATCCGCTGGTGGTTCGACCCTCCTATGTGCTGGGCGGCCGCTCCATGGAGATCGTCTACAACAAGGAAGAGCTGAACCGCTACATGCGTACCACGGTCAAGGTCGGCAACGACAGCCCGGTATTGCTGGACTACTTCCTGAATGCCGCCATCGAGATTGACGTCGATCTGGTCAGCGACGGCAAGCAGGTGGTGGTGGGCGCCATCATGCAGCATATCGAACAGGCAGGGGTTCACTCCGGGGACTCGGCGTGTTCGCTGCCGCCTTACAATCTGTCGGCCGAGGTACAGGACAGGATTCGCGAACAGGTCACGGCCCTGGCCAAAGAGCTCAACGTTGTCGGATTGATGAATACCCAGCTGGCTTACCAGGACGGTGATCTGTACATCATTGAGGTCAACCCGCGAGCATCACGGACAGTGCCTTTTG
>OLID01000378.1_pt1 | contig 20311 bp, 16 predicted proteins | sample 1609361 | NCBI WGS metagenome assembly OLID01 (sample SAMN05416778, study PRJEB24817) | seawater metagenome | isolation source: Sea water | place: Canada:Atlantic | collected 2013-07
CGAGATTTCTGCCTGTCTCGTGGGCTCGGAGATGTGTATAAGAGACAGCTACTAACTGTATGTTGTGCTCAATCATCTGAGCTGTCTGATCGTTGGAGATGGAGGGTTCCAGCGTAACGAGATGTTTGCGGTCTATTCGTCTTGCTTCTGGCAGAACTTGTCGCCAGCGCTCTTTGCACGTTGTTTTGGCTGCCAGCATTCTCAAACGACCTTGGGAAAAGGACGGGTTATGGTATTCCTCATGGCCGGGGAACAGGAAATCTGGTTTCTGCTTTCCCTCTGTTCGTACTCCACGCTGGAATTTGATCCCATTTTGCCTTAAAAGCTCCTCGATATGGTTTTCGAATGCATGACCCACTCTGGACTTTCGGCGGTTTTGAACGCTAAGTGAAAATCTGATAAATTCGTCGACGTCATCACCATTCTTACCAAATCCCAGTGCCAACTTCTCTTGAACGATGTGTCGTTCAAGGAGCCGGAACATTAATTCTTCCTCTTCCATCCACCGTATTAAGGAAAGGTCCGGATCGTCACAAGCTGAAACATCAGAAACTAAATTGCGCGCAAAGTTTGAAAATTCTTTTGTTGTCGGGAATAGATCACCAAAAGTCGCTCGAATCATGTCAAGGCGTTCTGCGTCGCTCGAAGTCGATACATCAAGTTCGATCCCGTATCTTGCAAGCATCAATCGAATGGGAGTCACTACATCAAGTGTTTCGATTGGCACGCGTTTGAATTTGTCTACAACATCTGTCTGAGCAGCTCCAAATAAAACCCGCAGTTGACGCTCCATTACACTATCGGGTCTGCAAAAAATCATCAGCAGTGATCTGTCGGTAGTAAAAGCGACAAGGCTGAAATCCCCTTCCTGAAATGCATCTGTTACGGCGTTTGTTCTGTAATAAAGCCTGTATTCTGGTCCTCGATGAGGCTGACTGTATCTGCTGTCATACCAGGTAACTATGTCTTCACAAACTATTGGATCATCGGAAAAGTCGTCTAGGAAAACCATTGTTGCCGGGAAAACAAATTTGCTTCCGTCTGCCGGGCAACCCATGGAGACTGCAAGGCCGGCCTTTACCAAGCCGCCTATTTCATGTTGATTGGAACTGCCCGGATCGGCATCCACAGCTGTAAGGTATTTCACTGCAACCGCACTGAACAAATCCGTAAGGTTTTCGAACATTCCCAGCTCCGCCACTTAAAAGAAACTTGTAATATAAGCAATAGCTTACCTCGACGCCACGGCAGATACTAATCAATATCCACCAATGACGACAAACTTTAACTACAAATCCTGTCCCTTCTGTGACTCAGCAGATCGCGAGCCATTGTTCACAAACACCAATGGCATCGCAATTTTCGACAACTACTCCATCTCCCAAGGTCACACACTGATTATCCCCATCCGCCACGTGGGTTCATATTTCGACCTGACCCGCAATGAGCGTGACGATCTTTTGGGATCTGGTCGAGCAGGCCAAAACAGAGCTCGACAGCCAATTTGCTCCCGACAGCTACAATATTGGTATGAATGATGGCCCGGCGGCAGGGCAGACTATTGGACACTGTCACATTCACCTGATTCCACGTTATTTCGGGGACGTGCCTGACCCTTTAGGTGGCTTACGCTGGATTATGCCAGACAAGGCTGACTATTGGTCCGATCGATGAGTGAGCCTTCCGCTAGGGCACAGCTTGCGTTTCTGGAGAAAATTCAACGCCTGTTTGATGAAGGCGAATTTTCTGCCACTTATAAGTTTGCCCTGATGCTGACATTGACCGAGCTAGCGATTGAACGTGGCACGGATGATGACGCAGAGCTGGCATCGCCGCTCGACGCAGTGGCCGAGCGTTTCGCGTTGCTGTACTGGCGGCAGGCAAACAGCTACGGCCCGACATCAGATTCAGAAATCGGAATTCTGCTGCAGAACGCTGCTAAGCAGGCTGCCATTATTAATCGTATTCGCAACATATATAATGACGTACAGGGCAATCCGGTTAGGGCGCTTGGGCATCCTCAGTGGAAACGCACGATTTCAGATATCCGGGCTGTCGTTCACAACATGCCGCTTCACCATTTGCAGGACATAGGCGGGCAAACCGACTGATTCATGTATGACTGCCCTTGTATCAACAAGGTGCTGCGCTGCAATTCGTGCAGCGGTAATCCCCCCCCACACCGTTCCTTTCAATGCCCAAAATATCCCATATTGGGAGCTTGATAACTGCTATTTTGCGGTGTATGATGTTCCCATATTGGGAGATTCCTTGTTTATGCGTCTGGTAGGTAGAGAAAAGTTGCAACCATTTTTGCGCAGTGATGAAACGGTGCGCACTTGGTTGTGCGCATGGGTTTCTGAGCTACGTACTGCTAATTGGAAACAGCCATCGGACGTGAGCGGGCAGTTCCCGAACGCTCGTCAGGCTGACTCAGGTCACTTCATTTTTCCTATCGTCGACTGTGAAAAAAAGGTTTATGTACAAATTGCATTTCAACAAGGCGTTGCCGTTATCACAGGCTTACGGTGAAGACAGGTATTATGGAAGCTAAGGTAATTCGCACAGATAAACAATATACAGCTTACCTCACTGAGGTCCAGGCACTGATTTCTGAGGGCCCCGCACTAAATTCACAAAAAAGTGAGCGTCTCGAGTTGCTAACTGTGTTGCTAGAGGCGTATGAGAATTCAAAGTATCCGGTAGAAAGTCCCGATCCCGTTGATGCCATATTGTTTCGCATGAACGAAAAAGGTTTGAAGCAAGCCGACCTTGTGCCGTATTTCGGTACAAGCAGCCGGGTATCAGAGATTCTTAATCGAAAAAGGCCTTTGACTGTCCAAATGATTCGGGCGCTGACTGTTGGGCTAGGTATATCTGCAGATACCTTAGTCGGTGCCTCCTTACCTGATGTTAGTGTCAATAGGTCCGGTGTCGATTGGTCAAAATTCCCGGTCAAGGAAATGAGTGGTAGAGGATGGATTAAGAGTGTTGAGAAAGCGGGCAGCGACAGCATTGAGGAGTTGGTAAAAAGCTTTATTTCGAAGGCAGGATTAAACTTTAGTACTGTATCGTTCCGCAAAACATTTAATGGCGAAGCAGAAACACCTACATCACGATATGCTCTGTATGCTTGGTTAGCGCGTGTTATTCAGAAAGCGCGAGATAAAAAGCCCGGCGTCGGTGAATTTGCTCCGGATGAACTTTCTGCAAGTTATTTGAAAGAATTGGCTCAGCTGAGCCGATTTGATGCAGGCCCCCTTTTAGCTGTCGAACAACTAGAAAAATCGGGAATCACAGTCGTGATTGAGCCTTCGCTGAAAGGCACACTCTTGGATGGGGCTGCTTTAAAAGACGCTGACGGGGCTCCGATCATCGGCCTTACATTAAGGTATGACAGGCTTGACCATTTTTGGTTTACGCTAATTCACGAGGTTGCACATGTATGGAAACATATAGATGACGATCAGCCATTTCTGGATGATTTGGATTCGTCTTCGGATGATCGCAAGGAGGCTGAGGCTAATAGGCTAGCAATAGAATCATTCATTCCGCGTGTTCAGTGGCGTAGAAGTGATGCATATATATCACCGAATAAAGACACAATTGAGCGGTTTGCAAGGGATCTAAAGATTCACCCCGCTGTGATCGCGGGTAGACTTCGAAAGGAGTCAGCGAATTATACCCTATTCTCTGACATGGTCGGTCAGGGGCAGGTGCGACAGCTGTTTTTACCCACTGATTGACGCGAGGTGCAATTATGAATACGACGTATTACCCTATTCTGAAAGCGAAAGACGCTGAATTTAAGGCACTTCGCGAGGCGAGGTCAGTTGTTACTGAAAATATTCTGCCATTGTTTGAGTTGCCTATATTTAACCCGGCACTCAAGAAATACAAGGATGATCCCCACGCGAAGGCGACCTACCTCTCTGAAATCAGCAGAAAGATCGGCGAGTTGCGACCTGGAATGCAAACAATGGTTGATTCATATCATTGGAAAGACCCGGGCGAAAAAGTGGAGTCAGGCGAGCACCATATGTCATACATTTTTAATGCATTGACGAGTCAGGGCGTAAAATTAGTACCTGTAGTAGGTTATGACAGGTGGGATGATGAAGAATATCGTTTAGGTTTGAAAAGCATAGCGAGAGTGCATACAGGAAGATTCTGCATTCGGCTTGAGCGATTTGCATTCGACGACGCCAGTGACCCCGATCATCTGCATGAAAGGTTATCGGAGATACTGAATTTTCTGGAAATCGATCCGGAGAAATGTCACGTCATTCTCGATTTAGAAGACCTCAGTTCAATGCGAGCTGATGAGATATTGATCAAATTCAACGCGTTGTTCGTTCAAGTGGCCAAGTACTTTTTTGACACTTATTCAATCGCGGGTTGCTCACTTCCAAGTTCGATTGACAAGGTTATCAAAAATCAAGATTCGTCAGGGACAGTATTGCGGCGAGAAATGAAGGTTTGGAAGTATGCCCGAGAAAAATATCCTGACTCTCAGATATTTTTCGGTGACTACGGTGTACGTGGTCCCAGCACGGGGGAAACTGGCTACGGGAACACTAATGCCAAGATTCGGTACACCATTGACGATGAGTATTTCATTCTTAGGGGGCACGTGATCAGGAAGCCTGTGGGTGGCTATCAGCATTGTGACCTAGCAGACGCTTTGGTTGCTTCTCGCCATTATCTCACACCTGGTTTTAGTTGGGGAGATCGCGAAATCGAACGATGCGCTGCCAGAGCGTTCGGCGGTGGAGCAACGCGGTGGATAACGATAGATACAAGTCATCACTTGGCTTACGTAACTGCTGAAATCGCTGAGTATGAACGAATAAGAATAGCCGCGACTGTCCCGAGTAAAGAGCGAGAAACCTCGTAGCTTCAGGGCACGTGATTCACTGATCAAGGTGTAGCGACAAAAAAAGTAATCCAGCTTAGAGATACTGATATGTAAAGGGAAAAATAAGCTTTGTAGGATATGCAAGTTCTTGCTAATGGTGCCCAGGAGAGGACTTTTCCTATGCCTCCAGGTAATTGAATAATATAACTTATAAAAAATATAAAAATAGACTGTGTTGCTTTCGATGTTGCTATAAGTTCGGGTTGGTAAATACCTTGCGCGAGTCATTGAATTATAGCCTTTAATGACAAATGTGAACTACATCACATTTCCGATCTAATGGCTTGAGCTTTCTATTACTTGCTGATTCTATGCTTTAAGCCTTAATCCCCTACCGTAGCCAAGACGGGGGGTAACGCCTCAATGTGGTGTTATCCGCAGGGCGGTAGCGTGCCATACGTTTGAAGTCCGGTAGGTGTTTTGTTAGAGAAGATAGTCAGAGTCTGCATCACAAGGGTTTGTCGAGCCATTGGCCTCATAGTTCCTGGCTGGTATGAAACATGATCTTTTAATACGACAAATTCAATAGCTTGCGTCTTCCCTTAGTGAGTCGCAGGAATTATATGGCCTGCCATTTAATAGTTATTATGAGGCCGCAGGCCTCAGAAATAGGCTATTAGACGCTTTGTGCCACAACCAACTTATGCTGAGTGCAGCAGTCCAAGTGGGAGAAGAAACCTTTGACCTTGTTTGAACTTATAAAAATCACGCTTGACGAGCTATATAGGCAAGGCCTCGAAGAGCATGGTAATGAATTGGATGCTGAGGTGACTTCGAGAATGAAGTACCTTACAGATAATTATCGTGCTCTCACCTCCGCGGATCGTGACCCCGTCAACTATCGCGATCCAGCCACTCGTGTTGCCTACGTGCATAGCTATGTTGCAGCACACGCCGATTACCTTGTTCAAATTCTTGAAAAATTCCACGCCAAGTACCCGGACATGGTGTTCGGCTATGAAAGTGTCAGACTCTCCTGTGTTGGCGGCGGGCCTGGTAGCGACATCTTGGCAGTGTTGAAATTCCTTTCTGAAAATGAAACTAAAGTCGAAAAGCTGACCTGCTATTTACTAGATGGGGAGCAAGCTTGGGCAGATACATGGACCGAGCTTGATGACTCAATTAGCGGCGATATCAATCTAAAGACAAACTTTCAGGCCCTCGACGTCACTGACCCAGATTCATGGAAGTTTCAGAAGAACTTTAAACACGCGGATATTTTTACTTTTAGCTATTTTGTCTCAGAGGTGTTTAATCTTGGAAAGGATGGCGTGGTCGACGATTTTTTCGTTAGCTTGATGGAAGATGCGAAGCCCGGAGCGCTATTTATTTTTGTGGATAACGCTCATAGCGACTTCTACAACTATTTCGACAAGCTTTGGAAATCTGCCGGGCTGAAGTGCTTGATGCAGGAGTCTGATATCAACTTGACACCCCGGTATTCTGAACAAGCAAGCGCAATTGCTGAATTCACGCAACGATTCGGGCGAAACCCAAAGCTACGAGGCAACATCACTTACAGGATATTGCGGAAACCGGAGAATGATGGATCTGTTTGATGACTGCGCCGCTGAGGCATTACCTATTGTCGACGCTCAGATAACTCTTTGGAGACATGTTGATATCGGTGATGACCGACTCATCCTTGATCGCCTTATCACCGAGACTCCGTGGCGGGAGGAGCGTGTAACCGTTTGGGGGAAATCCCATTTTCAACCAAGGTTGGTAGCTTGGTACGGCGATTTAGGCACGCCGTATTCTTACTCAGGTAGCAAATTGTTGGCTGTTCCTTGGTCTTCACTGCTTATGGAACTTAAGTCGAAGGTGGAAAGTTTGACTAACCACAAGTTCAATAGCGTGCTCCTCAACTACTACAGGGATAACAGAGACAGCATGGGCTTCCACTCGGATGATGAGCCAGAGCTTGGAGATCAGCCAGTAATCGCGTCGCTGTCCTTGGGGGAAGAAAGGAGATTTGTCTTGAAGCACAAGTGTCTCAAGGACACAGATGATGTTGTACTCTCACTTCCATCAAGCAGCTTGCTTTTGATGGCGGGAAATACACAAAATAACTGGAAGCACGGAATTCCGAAAGAAACTAGGCATTGTGGCCCACGGATTAACCTTACATTCAGGAACATCGCCACTAGTGAAGCACGCGACTAACAATGCCAAGCACTGCGATAAATTTTCCATTACGGCTTCGCCTCCATTACAAAGCCGCGCGTGTTGGAGGCATTATGCACAATAAGCGGGGGATGGCTATTGATTTCGATTCGTAGAGAGAAGATTCTGAAAGAATCGATAAAATCAGTAACTTTGGGGAAAGCATTTCACGTTTATCAACGACGGAATGAGTGGCTGAATTGGGGAGGAGATACAGATCTAGTCAACCGATCATGGACTAGCATTTATTTCACATTAAAGGATGCGGAGCAGTACGCAGAAAGCTCTCGTGTACAAGGTTCGAAATTTATCATCGACGAACTTCCCTATATCCATGTTCAATCTGAGTCAGGCATCCTGGCCATAACGGAGCTATTCTCAGAAAGTCCAATGGCCTCTTCCCTGCCTCGACATAAAATGAGCTCAACTCAAAAAACAATTTTAGAGTTAAAAGAACATGTTTTGGGTCCGAAATGGGTGATTGCACAAGTCTTCGAGGATCACTGCAAAGCTGCTCCTTTGGATCCAATGTACTTCAGCCGTATTTCATCTCCTGGAAAGAATCTGAATTCGCTTGGCTGGTCACTAGCCCAGAGGAAAATGAACCAAGGCCCGATTTTAAAGTTTGTAAATGAAATTCAAGAGGGATACTTGTAAAAGTGCATAAAAATCTGCTGCATGGCGCCGATGGAACTATGAGAAGATGAACCAAGATCTGCCAATTTGGGAAATTGTTCACCGCTGTGCCCAAGACTTAAATAAGAGCGGTCATTCGCCATTCACACGAGGGGATATCATCAAGTGTGTTCAGCGCAAAAATCCGAATTGTGGGCCCGATTCGATCAATCCAATTATCCAAGGTCTAACTGACAATCTGCGTGGAGGTGCCCCAGGGGCGGTAGGAAAGAATTTACTTCACAGTGTCGGGAGGGGTCTGTTTACCCTCAGAACTTCTAGTAGCATCGGGGCGATTACCGGCGCCACTCCCTTACGGGATACTGGCCCGGAAATGGTAGCAGCAGTATCTCTTGATACTGAATTACCAGAGCGGGATGGTTTGTCAGTACTAGGTTACGTCTTCCGACTAGTTTGCCAGCTGAACGTTGAAACTGATGAAGAGGGAAAAATCAAAGAGTACAACCCGCAATTGAATTACGAGAATGCTACATCCGTCCCATTGAATAAGTATGGCATGGGTCCGTTTTGTAAGTTCAGGATTCCTACTAATCTCCAAACTACTGGCGTCTACATCATAGGCTCTAAAAGCCAGCCTCTTTATGTTGGAGAGTGTGTGAATTTTAGTTCTCGCTTCAATGCTGGGTATGGGAATATCAGTCCACGGAATTGTTACATTGGAGGGCAGGAGACAAATTGCCGGATTAACAATCTAATTTATACGACAGTTCGGTCGCGAGTGGAGCTGTATCTACGTTTCTTTGAAACGCAAGATTACAAGTCAATTGAGTCCAGTCTCCGCCGATCAATTTCTTTCCCTTGGAATCGGGCATGAAGAATGCGCATAACAAATTCTTGCAGGCAGACCAAATCGTACTGTCATGCCTTTTGAAAAGGGCGCAAAAGCCACTTCAACCTACTTTCGCGCCAGATTATCGGCGTGTAGCACACCACTAGGTGAGTGATAATGGACGAAAAGCAATTCGTTTGGGAGCACTTTAAGTTCAACGCAGATCAGCGGCTAAAGGGATTCAACTTCTTTGTTCTGTTGTCGATTTTTGCTGACGGTGGTGTCTTTACTGCCCTAGAGAAAGGGCTTGAGCCGGTCCTTCTGGTTGTCCTTGGTTTCTTCATTGTGATGCTCAGCATTGTGTTTTGGCTTGTGGATACCCGCAGTCAGAGACTCCTTGAACTAACGATTCCCGCTCTGAAGGAGTTTGAAGTATCGTTCGGCCCGAGCTCCAGGTTGTTCTCTATCGACGCAGGGACGCGCGGCAATATCGTTCGTTACAGCACAGCCATTCGCATTTTGCTTTTATCCCAGTTTTTCTTTGGTTTGGGCGTGGTTGCTTATGGGGTCTGCTCGGCTTTGTGCTAACAGGACAATGTTGGGCGACAGAGCAAGAATCCGCCTTTAATAACAGGGCTCCATTTGCTCGCTGAGCGGAAAACTGGCGCATTATATTTTATTGGAAAAGCAATGAACACGGATGAAGGAATCGCAGAAAAATATCTTAAAACACTTGGTGTGGTAACTTTTGAGCCAGACGGGAATGTCCCACCCGATTTTCTACTCGACTATAAGTTCGCTGTAGAGGTACGGAGATTAAACCAAAATCACAGAACGCACTCCTCAGTAAAGGGGCTAGAAGAAACCGAAATTCCATTCATGGCGGCACTCCAGAAGGAGCTATCCCTTTATCCTTGTGGTGTGGGGAAAAAGTATTGGGTGTGCATAAGGTATCAGCGACCATTCGGGAAAATTTCTAACATCAAGAAGGAACTCAAAGCTGCATTTGAAAATTTCGAAACTAATGCTGAGTGTACTCCAGCCAAATACAAGCTCTCTCAAAATGTTGAGATAGAGATATCGGCGGAGGCCGGGAATACAAGTCAGAAATACACGTTGGGTATTTTCAACGATTACGATAGCGGCGGGTGGGTAATTGACATGTATTCGACCGAGATCAATCACTGCGCTACAGTAAAGGCTGCAAAGATAGCGCCATACTTTAACCAGTATCCGGAGTGGTGGTTGCTATTAGTAGATCATCTTGGCTTCTTGGACCCTGAAAGTTTGGGGGAGATTCTAGCGATGATAAATAAGCCGAAGGAATTCAAGAAGATCCTGGTTGTTAATGCGCAGGGAGGATTGCGGTTTGAAATATAGCATGAACTTTCAATGTGACGCCCCAAGCGCACACTTGATTCGAACGTTAACTTTCAAGATGGATGCAAATGGCTATACAGACACTACAAACCGATATCGGATGTTCCTATACAAACTAGCTTTTGGAGAGGCTCCATAACTTTGCTTATACCTGAAAGCCGTGTGTCTTAACTGCGTTATAGTTTTTTTAAAACAACAGCTATCAAGAATAATTATGGTTTTACAATAACTGAAGGAAATCCAGTCTCATCGAGCTAATGGTACAGTTCGGGGGTAAAAGCATTGGATATGTTGCAAAAATCAGGCCCTTTAGTTTGCTCCTTTTGCAGAGATTAGAAATCATTTAACCTATTTATGATTTTCTCTATATTGTAGGTGCACACCCATGGCCCTATGTTTATTGACTGTTTTGTAATGCCATACTGCATGATGCAATCAGCATCTTCGCATGTCGGGCCGCGGTCTATAATGATGTCATTTTCTTCGATGTAACAGTCATCAGCCCCCAAAAGGTGATAGATTTCGTGCCAAAATGTATATTTGTCCTCCGGTTCGTAGATACAGCAAACTCTTTCGTTGGGGAAAGAGATCCCATACTTAGCTTCTGGCTTCAAGGACTGGCAAAGTTGTGCGACTCTATGTTGTGAATTGGTCACAAGTACTAAAAAACTATCAGAGTCTATGCCCAGATCGCTAGGAACAGGAATACCTCCATTATTGATTGATATCCGCAATATTTCGGTCTGTTTATCATCCAGTGGCTTGAACGCGATGGAGCGGTTAGGCATTAGCTCCTGAACATGTTTCTCAAATAACTCGGCGTGCTCTAGCAGGGCTTGTTCTTGTACAGCTGGTATTTCAAGCCAATGCCAATAAAAACTTATATTTTCTTGAGATCTCATTGATAGCCTTTATGCAAAATATGCGTTCTACCCCGTTTCCACGGACCTGTCGCGCAAGGTAATGGTTGCTTCCTGCTGGCATTTATGTTGGTTATAGCCCATGCCAAAAAGGGTTGCCAAATTATTTTCATTTTCCGATTTCTGATGGTCTTGTATCCCGTCTTAGCTGGCACTGGGCAGGTCGCTCCATTGAGTAGTGTACGCGGGTGATAGATGCTCGCGCTTCATAGTCCACGGTGATTTTTGCCCCTGGCTCGCAAGCCAGACTCCGCCAGACTTGCCGTTATTGATGGTATCCATCAATTCCATAAGTTTACTGCTGGTTTGCTCCCCTAGGGCCTCGATCATGTCCCCCTGTTTGACCCGCGAGGCAGAGAGCTCGCTCAGCATCACCCCGGCCTTGGCATAGTGGACGCCATCTTTCCATATTTGATCTAACAGACTCATGGCAGCTTTGGTAATAGTGCGTGTGTCATGCGTTGGAGCGGGAAAGCGGGTTGAGGCTGCATTGCTATACTGGCTGGCATCGTTCCTGAACAGACTGGTCCGGGTAAATATCTGAATGTGTCCGCACTCCTGGTGCTCGGCACGCAGTTTCTCAGCGGCTCTGGCAACATATCCACTGAGCAGTTGTTTCATCACTGGCTTCTCCGTCACCACCTCACCAAAGGATCGTGAGCAGAGTATCTGCTTCTTCATTGGGGTATCATCCTGCAGGCTCAGGCAGCTCTCAGCATTCAGCTCGCAAATCGTCTTTTCCAGTACCACTGAAAATTGCTTCCGCATGCGCTTGGGGTCAGCATCAGCCAGATCCAGTGCGGTCTCTATACCCAATGCTCTAAGCCGTGCGTACAGTCGCGTACCGACCCCCCAGACCTCATTGGCCGGTGTGATGGCCATCAACCTACGTTGTCTTAGGTTGTCGCTCAAATCAAGCACTCCGTTGGTGCCTAAATATTTCTTGGCGGCATAGTTAGCCAGCTTAGCCAGTGTCTTCGTCGGGGCTATGCCAACGCAAACTGCCATGCCGGTGTGATTAGCAATGACTTGCTTGGTCTGGCTTCCGAACTCAGTCAGCGTCATCACCTTGTCGGTGCCGGTCAGGTCCAGGAACGCTTCATCAATCGAGTAGACTTCAACGCTGGGCGCCAGTAATTCCAGTGTTTGCATAACCCGGCTGGAGATGTCTGCATACAAAGCATAATTGGATGAGAACACAACGATGCCGTGCTGTTGGATTAAACCCCTGATCTTGAAAAAAGGCACTCCCATATTGATGCCCAGGGCTTTGGCTTCCCTTGATCGGGCGACCACACAGCCATCATTGTTAGACAGTACTATCACTGGTCTGTCCTTGATGTCTGGCCGGAACAGTTTTTCACATGATGCATAGAAGTTATTGCAGTCTACTAGGGCGAATACCTTTGTCATCGCTGTGCCCGGATATCCCTGATGGATCTGGTAACAACACCGAAGACTTCCAGGGCGCTATCATCACCTAGCTCGATTGCTGAGTATGCCGCATTGCGAGGAAGCAGCTTTATGGTTGGGTTCAATGCCAGCTCTTTGACCGTGAACTCGCCGTCAAGCACTGCGATGACCACATCACCGTGCCTGGCTTGAATGGAACGATCCACCACAAGGATGTCACCGGGGAAGATACCGGCTTCAATCATACTGTTGCCAGCGACTCTGACAAAGAAGGTGGCGGCGGGATGCTGAATGCATAGCTCATTGATGTCTAAGGTCTTTTCAATGAAATCTTGTGCTGGGGAAGGGAAGCCAGCAGACACACGCTCCAGGAACAACGGGATGTAGAGGCGCGCAAAGATTCCTGCCTGGCCAATTATTGAAATACGCATGCTATTTTCATACTCGGGATATGCGGTTTAACTGTATGCATACACAGTATCAATTTGCTGGTCAAAAGTGAAGTATTTAGTCATTAGGCGGTTCAGTGCCATGAACTCTTGATCGATGCTAACTATGAGGCTTACAAATGCTGATCAAGGTGGTCAGACTAATGTTTCAGATGACTGTGCTTTTCCAATTCAAAATCTAGCGGCACATATAGCAGTGTGTTAGGGCGATCCTTTTGCGTAGCAAGGCTGCCGGTTCGAAATTTACTGAGCTGTTCGCAGTCTATTTTTTGCGACGTTAAATATAATTGTTTCATAAATACAATGATTTAGAGCCAAATCTATTCGTTCAATCTTATTGCTGTGTCAATGCACTTGTAGATCGCAGTCGCTAATATCCATATACTTCATTGCTTAATAATAAAACCACACTTCATGTGGCAGGACAGGATGCCAAAATTGAAAATAATCTCTTATGATCAAGGCTCTAAAGTCTGTTTGTGCCCATCCGTGAAAACCAATTGTAGGTCCGGGATAGGGGTTCTCGGGCGAAGGGCAAACATTCTCGCCGCGATAGCGCGCAATGTTTCTTCGCGTTACAAACTTAAAGATGCGGGTGCGTTAACTTGATTACGGCGTACCATGCCAAGTATTACGCTCATGAGCTTACACGCAGACATGCCGCAGATGGCGTGGATCGCTTGTCTCAGTCTTTGTTTGACGCCAGCGTAGACCTAAACCCCCACCAGATTGAAGCTGCATTGTTCGCTCTGCGAAACCCTCTCCAACAAGGTGTACTGCTCGCGGACGAAGTAGGGCTGGGTAAAACAATTGAAGCTGCGCTGGTCGTCTGCCAACTTTGGGCTGAGCGCCGTCGTAAACTGCTGGTTATTGCTCCAGCCAGTCTACGCAAGCAGTGGGCCCAAGAGCTGTTAGAAAAGTTTGCGGTGCCCACGACCGTTTTGGATTCAATTGCATTACGAAAAATGTCAGCTGGCAGCGCAATGGCTACTTTGCAACGGCTTTCAAGCAAGACAGTTATTATCATGTCCTACCAATTTGCTGCCCGCCTCGAGGCGGAGCTACGAGCCATATCCTGGGACGTCGTGGTTATTGATGAGGCGCATAAGTTGCGTAATGCTCATCGCTCTAGCAATCGAACTGGTCAGGCACTTCGAAGAGCCCTGGACGGACGCAAAAAACTATTGCTCACAGCTACACCACTGCAGAATTCGCTAATGGAGCTCTACGGGCTATCTACACTGATAGATGAGCATATGTTTGGCGATGAGAAAGCATTTCGAAAGCAATACGTTAGTAACCCCTCCGGGCTAGACGAGCTGCGGGAGCGTATATCTGCTTTTACGCAACGAACCTTGCGAAAGGATGTGCTGGAATATATTCAATATACCGAGCGCAAAGCGATAACTCAGCCATTCAATCCTACAGATGAAGAGCAGTCAGTTTATGATCGGGTTTCTGCATTCTTGCTGCGCGAACATTCATTTGCTTTACCAAAAAGACAGCGGCATCTTACCGGTCTAATTCTACGTAAGCTGCTCGCCTCTAGCACACCTGCGATTGTTGCTACGTTGGTTACAATATGTGCACGTCTCGAACAGATGCTGATAGATGAGGCTGCTGCGGACACAATTGAACTGCTGCCTCAATGGATCGAAGATGACGATCTGGATACGGAATATCTGGATGAAGAAGATTTGGATACTACCAATGAAGCAATCCTGGATAACGCGCCTGAGGAGGAGCAATTACCACAGACTTCAGAACAGAAGCACCGGGCCATAAAAGAGGAGATTCAAGAACTCACCGATATCATCAATCTAGCGACGAGTTTGCGCAGTGATACTAAGGCCCAGTCTTTGCTTACTGCTTTACAGCTTGGCTTTACCAATATGATAGAGCTGGGTGCGCCCCTGAAAGCCATTATTTTCACTGAGTCCAAGCGAACTCAAGAGTATTTGTATCAATTTCTGGCAGCTAACGGTTATGAAGGTAAGTTGGCGTTATTCAGCGGCACCAACAACCACCCCGATACCACTGCAATCTATCAACAATGGCTCTCAGAATACAAAGGCACCGATCGTGTTACTGGCTCCCCGCAGGTCGATCGACGCACTGCCTTAATAGACCATTTCCGCAAAGATGATGGCACTGGCGCTGATATCATGATCGCTACCGAAGCGGCTGCCGAAGGTGTCAATTTGCAGTTTTGTGCACTACTGATCAACTACGACCTACCGTGGAACCCACAACGTGTTGAGCAAAGAATCGGTCGATGCCACCGGTATGGTCAGCGTTATGACGTCGTGGTCATCAATTTTCTCAATACTCGTAATCAGGCCGACCAGCGGGTATTGGAGCTACTGTCGGAAAAATTCAATTTGTTTTCAGGTGTATTTGGTGCCTCTGATGAGGTGCTAGGGCGCATCGAAAGCGGAATAGATTTTGAAAAGCGTATCCTCACGATATACGAGACTTGCCGTCATCCTGATGATATCGAGCAGGCTTTCAATAATCTGCAGACAGAGCTGGAAGAAGCTATCACTGACCGCATCAAAGATACCCAGAGCCAGCTGCTAGAGAACTTCGATGAAGATGTCCATGACCGCCTGAAGCTGCGCCTCGATGAAGCAGAGGCGAGGCTAGATAAGATAGGTCGCTGGTTCTGGGGCGTGACCCAGTATGCCTTAAAGGATGAGGCTATCTTTGACCATGCCTCGTATGCATTTTCTTTACAGCAAACGCCTAGTGGAATTGATACGCCGGTCCCCAATGGGCGGTATCAACTGATTCGTGGCGCGGCCCAGCCAGATATGTTGGCTCATGCCTACAGGCTTAGCCATCCGTTGGGGGAATGGTCACTCGCTGCTGGATTAAGCGCAACTACTCCAAACGCTGAAATAACCCTGAATTACAGCACTCATGGAAGCAAGGTATCCTTGTTAGAAGGGTTGGTGGGCAAGTCAGGTTGGCTGCGATTGGATCGATTACAAGTCACGGCTTTCGATACGACAGACACGTTGTTGTTCTCGTGCCTGACAGATGATGGTCAAAACCTGGATCAGGAAGCTTGTGAAAAACTGATGACCATTGAAGCTAAGGCGGAGCCATCACTCAGCCTAGAGTCTCCTCCAGCGCGGCTAGAAGCCAATAGCAGCCGTCACATTTCTGCCGCGATTGATGACATTTTGGAGGCAAACCAGCGCCTGTTTATCGAAGAGCGTGACAAGCTGGAAAAGTGGGCTGACGACAAACTACTGGCAGCAGAGGAGGCGCTTAGAAACACCAAGGCGCTTATCGCCCAACTTAAACGTGATGCACGTAAAGCTACGACCCTACAAGAACAGAGTGACATACAGTTAGAAATTTCGGCTCAAGAACGCAAGAAGCGCACACAGCGCCAGGAAATCTTTGCCGTTGAGGACAATATTATCGAAAAGAGAGATGAGCTCATCGAATCGTTGCAGCAACGCCTCCAGGAAAAAACCGAAACTAAAACCCTTTTTACTCTGCGCTGGCACGTAGCGTAAATGAACCCGAGATAAAACCAAGGCTCCAAATATGACAACCGCCACCAAAACCAAACAGAATGCCAAGTTCCAGGAACTTGTCGCTAAACTGCGCCAAATATTTCAGATCGATCGCCCGGACCTGGATTTCGGGATCTATAGAATCCTTAATGCACGTGCGGATGAAATAGACGAATACTTAGAGACGCGCCTGCCTGAGAAAATTCAGGAATTTCTATTAAACGGTAGCGAGGCCCAAAGAGACCAGATTGCCCGAGAGTTAAAGGAAAAAGAGGCCCAGTACTCGGCTGACGGAGTCGATCCAAGTAGTGTGCCCAGAGTAAAAGAGCTACGCCAGAAACTCGATGAGTATAGTTCCGACGCATCAGACGGAGAAAATGCAGTATTCTCACACTTGCTGACCTTCTTCTCCCGTTATTATGACAATGGCGATTTTGTCAGCCAGCGTCGCTATAAAGGAGATACTTATGCAATTCCTTATGCTGGCGAAGAAGTCATGCTGCATTGGGCAAACAAAGATCAGTACTACACAAAAAGCGGAGAACACTTCTCCAATTATAGTTTCAAGTTAGAAGATGGGCGAATGGTCCACTTTCGGCTTGTCTCGGCTGATACTGCTAAAGACAACCGACAGGATAGTGACAAGGAACGTCACTTTGTGTTGGCTAAAGCTCAGTTGCTAACACGCTTGGGAGAGGATGGAGTTGAATATGACATGCCCATCGATCCGATCGAGGAGATTAGTAATGAAAAAGGTCTTGAGCTAGTTGTTCGGTTTGAATATTTGCCATTTTCTAAGGGAACGAAGCAGGAATCGCTTATTGAAAAAGCCGTTGCTGATGTATTGGCGAACGCTATTATTAAGCAGCGCTGGGTCGAGCTTGCTAAGCATGCGCCAACTGAGAAAAAGCCACAACGAAGTAGGTTGGAGAAGTACCTTACAGATTACACCGAAAAAAACAAGGCTGATTACTTTGTCCATAAAAACCTAGGGAGATTTCTTAATCGGGAGCTCGACTTCTATATAAAGAATGAGGTTCTGTTTCTGGATGACATACAGCACGCAGGCGCGTTTTCTGATATTGAAAAAAGCCTTCATTGTATTCAATGCCTTCGGGCTATTGGAATGGAAGTAATATCTTTTCTGGCTCAGATCGAGGACTTTCAGAGGCGTCTTTGGTTGAAGAAGAAATTCGTGGTCTCGAGCCACTATTGCATTACTCTAGATCGAATCCCCGAAGAGTTTTACTCTGAAATAGCTAAAAGCACTAAACAATGGGAGCAATGGCATCAGCTAGGTATATGGGATAATCCTGGTCCTGGGACGACTGAAGACCTCAGCGCTGGCCCTTATCGCATGGTAGACACTAGCCTCCACACCAGTGAGCTCGAGGAAAAAATAATATCCAAAATAGATGCATTAGATGACAGAACTGCTGGGTTGCTTATAAACGGAGACAACTTCCAGGCGCTAGGGTTTCTTCAGGAACGGTACAGGAGCGGAATCGAGTGTTTGTATGCGGATCCACCGTACAACGCCAAAAGTAGCGAAATAATATATAAGAATAATTTTAAACATTCATCGTGGATTACTCTGATGTATGACAGGGTCAAATTAGCTAGCAATTTGAAGTCAAAGGGAGGCGCAGTAATAACGGCGATAGACGAAAATGAAATGACTAATCTCAGCCAAATGCTTGGCGATTTATTTGTGGGCTGGGAGAAAGATTGTATATCCATTGTGCACAACCCGGCAGGCGTTCAAGGGGATAACTTTTCGTATTCGCATGAGTATGCAATATTCTGTTATGAGAAGAAGAAGGGAGTGATTGGTAAAACGAAAAGAGATAGCAATAGTGAGGAAGCCTTCAGAGATTGGGGCGGAACTTCAGCTAGATCACTCGCAAAGAGCTGTTTCTACCCAATAATAGTAGAGAATGGCACGATTATCGGTTTTGGGGAAGTATGCGAGGATGACTTTCATCCTGGTGACTCTAATATTTGGCACGGGAATAAAGTCTATATATATCCAGTTGCGGAAGATGGGGAAGAACGGAAATGGGTTTTTTCAAGAAACTCTGTGGAAAGCATTGTTAGTGAGCTAAGTGTTAAAGAAAGGAAAGGTGTATTCAGCATAACAAGGACAAAGTCATTAACAAGCTATAAAACTGTCTGGGCTGGTAATAAGTATTACGCAAATATATACGGGTCGAAGTTGCTTAATAATATTCTGGGCGAAAAAAAGTTTGATTTCCCAAAGTCACTGTATACAGTGAAAGATTGCCTCTATGCTGTTCAGTCGTTTAGGTTGAAAGAATCTTGTGTTTTAGACTATTTTTCTGGCTCTGGAACTACTGCTCATGCCGTTATAGATATTAATCGAGAAGATGGTGGGTTCAGAAAGTTTATATTGGTTGAGATGGGTGCACATCTTGATGCCGTCATTGTCCCGCGAATTCAGAAAATCGTTTACTCCGCGGACTGGAAGAACGGTGAGCCTACATCTCCCGGAACCGGTATTAGCCACGCGTTCAAAGTGCTTAAGCTTGAAAGTTACGAAGATACCCTCAATAATCTTCAGCTTCGACGAGATGCCAAACAGCGCCAAACGTTGAGCCTGCTCGATCAGCAAGCCAAAGACGACTACTTGCTGCATTATATGCTCGATGCGGAAAGTCGGAGTTCGCTGTTATCAGTCGAGACCTTCGAAAAACCCTTTGACTGTAGTATGAACATTGCCACTGACTCAGCAGGCGCATACGCGCAAACCAAAGTAAATCTTGTTGAGACTTTTAACTACCTGATCGGGTTGCGGGTCAAGCATTTAGACTCTCATTCTGAACGAGGTTTTGTTACCGTTACCGGCACCCTACCTAGTGGTGAGAGCTGCCTTGTGCTATGGCGCGATTGCGACCTGCTGGATTACGAGGGGGTTAGCCGTCTCTGCGAGAAGCTCGCTATCAACCCCGCAGATAATGAGTTTGATGTGGTGTACATAAATGGTGACCACAATATTCCCACCGTGCTGACGCAGACAGGTGAAGAGGGTGGTGCTACTCGCGTGCTCAAGCTACGCCAGATCGAACCTGAGTTCCTGGAGCGTATGTTCTCGGTGGAGGATGTGTGATGGCTGGAGGGAAAAAGGGAACAAAGCGCAGTTTTCATCAGGAGCTAGTGCTCAACCGCTGGATGCTTAAGTTTTTCAACATTGAGAAGTTGGCTGGCTTAAAGCTCCGTTTGGGTGAAGATCGGCATGAGGGCATAGATGAAGATGGTCAGAGCAAGTTCTTTCATGAATTGATGCATGGTCTGTTCAACCCGAATCTTATTGCCGGTACCGAGCTTCGTCGCTATGACCTTAATATCGTCCGCTACTGGCAAGCGATAACAGCCGAGCGTAATAAGATGGAGGGCCAAGCCCTGCAGATGAAGTACTTTCAGTACCTGTCGTTGCTATTCAGCGAGATTTATCTTGATTGGTATTTCAACAAGCGCCAGGCGCTTCTCGATGGTCTGAACGAACAGATGGCTAGCTATCGGGCAGAGAAGGGCGCAGAGAGCTTCCGCGACTTCGTCGTTGACGATCTCAATAAGGTGGCATTCTGGAATGCGACAGGCAGTGGAAAAACACTGCTATTGCATGTGAATGTCAAGCAATACCTGTACTACTTTCAAGCCGGCCAGGGCAGCAGCTACCCAGATAAAATCATTCTGCTTACGCCTAATGAAGGGCTTTCACGTCAGCATCTGGAAGAGCTCAAGCAGTCAGGTTTTGCTGCCCAACTCTTCAACAAAAACCAGACCCTTAGCTACCCGGGTATGGTCGAGATTATCGACATCAATAAACTTGGTGATGAAATGGGAGAAAAAACCGTTGCCGTGGAGGCATTTGAAGGCAATAACCTAGTGCTGGTGGACGAAGGTCACCGTGGGACAGGTGCTGCCGCGGGAGCCTGGATGAATCGGCGAGAGGCGCTAGTGCGCGGTGGCTTTGCTTTTGAATATTCCGCCACCTTTGGTCAAGCGGTTGCCAAGCTGTCTCTTATACACATCTGACGCTGCCGACGATC
>OLID01000379.1_pt1 | contig 20264 bp, 19 predicted proteins | sample 1609361 | NCBI WGS metagenome assembly OLID01 (sample SAMN05416778, study PRJEB24817) | seawater metagenome | isolation source: Sea water | place: Canada:Atlantic | collected 2013-07
GAGATTTCTGCCTGTCTCGTGGGCTCGGAGATGTGTATAAGAGACAGAATTTGTTCATCAATAGTTTTTGGACAAAATCAGAATTATACGATTAATAACATAAAAGCAAACAAAAAATTTCAAGACTTTGGTGTTGCTTATTATGGAGATAGTATTGCCGTTTTTGCTTCTTCAGGTAAAAGTGTATTTATGAAAAGAGTATGGTCAGGTAATCATGAACCCTTTTTAAGTTTATATCAAGGGAAAATCGAAGAAGATGGAGAAATAAGTAATGTAACTCAATTTGGTAAGCGATTAGATACAAAATATCACGAATCTAACTTGACTTTCACGAAAGATTTAAAAACTGTTTATTTTTCAAGAAACAACTATTTCCATAAAAAATACAAAACAGATTCTGTTGGCGTAAACCTAATTCAGATATATAAAGCTGAAATAAATGAGAAAGGAGAATGGGGTAATATAGAACGCTTGTCGTTTAATAGTGATCAATATGATTCTGGACATCCAACATTAAATAAAGATGAAACCAAATTGTATTTTGTTTCTAATATGCCAGGAACTTTTGGTGATACAGATATTTTTACCGTGGATATTCTTACCGATGGAAGTTATGGCGAACCAGTTAATTTAGGTTTAGGTGTTAATACATCAAAAAAAGAAATGTTTCCTTTTATTGATGAAAATGATAATTTGTATTTTTCTTCTAACGGTTATAATGAAGGCAAAGGGGATCTAGATATTTATGTAACAAAGAAAAGCGTTAAAGGAATATACTTTAAACCCAAAAATTTAGATTATCCTATTAATAGTAATATGGATGATTTTGCTTTTGTAAAACAAAACGGCAAAAACAAAGGACATTTTTCTTCAAATAGAAAAGGAGGAAAAGGAGATGATGACATCTACTCATTTACAGAAATTAACCCAATCCTTTTTGACTGTCCAGAAATTATAAAAGGAACAGTTACAAACTCAACAAATAATAAAGAAATAGCTTCTGCTAAAGTTACATTATATCATAATAATTTAGAATTAGCAAGTGTTCTTACTGATGCAAATGGTTTTTACCAATTTGATATTCAATGTAAGTCTAATTATAAAATCATTGCTACAAAAAAGCATTTTGAGCAAGATGAAAAAGAGATTCAATCTGAAGAAAATAATGTTATTGAATCTAATTTAAGTTTAACACTAGAAAAAAATGATCATTTTATTGAGGAAAGAAATCAAGTAATGTTAAATATTAAACCCATTTATTTTGACTTAAATAAAGCAACTATTAAGCCGAGTTCAGAACCAGAATTACAAATGGTTTTTGATCTTATGAACAAATATCCAGAAATAATTATTCAAATTAAAGCACATACAGATAGCAAAGGCAGAGAAGATTCTAATTTAAAATTATCCGTTAAGAGAGCATATACAAGTATGAATTGGTTGTTAGAAAAAGGAATACATAAAGACCGCCTTTTTGCTGTTGGATTTGGAGAAAAAGAATTGGTAAATGAATGCAAAAGTTTTGTAAAATGTTCTGATGAAAAACATCAGGAAAATAGAAGAACGGAGTTTGTCATTTTAAATCCAGTTGTGATAGGACGTTGATAATAAAAAACCTATATACATAAGAACCCTTGAAACCATCTACTTTTCTTCCATATCGATATCTGATATAAATAGAATACTCTTTATTAATTTCAGTGCTTTTTCCGCTGTTTAGTTTAAGCGTAATATTTGTTTTTATCATGTCACACTTCCCTTTTAAATAAAGGGTTAGTTGTAAATTAAAGATAATTAAGATATAATTAAAATGGTGTTTGATATCCGCTCAACAGCTCAAAAAAGCACATTGAAAATCAATGCGTTTTTTGTTTTATTTAACAAAGATTTCGTGTTTTTTCTGCATCTTTGTTTTTATGAAGATATATCCAATAGAAACAGGAAATTTTAAGCTAGATGGTGGCGCAATGTTTGGTGTAGTACCAAAATCTATTTGGCAAAAAACAAATCCAGCGGATTCTAAAAACTTGATTTCTATGAGTATGCGTTGTATGCTTATTGAAGACGGCGAAAGATTAACTTTAGTTGACACAGGTTTAGGCGCAAAACAATCAGAAAAATTTTATGGGTATTATTTTTTATATGGAGATTTTTCGTTGGATGCTTCTTTAGCAAAATTAGGATTTCATAAAGATGATATTACTGACGTCTTCTTAACACATTTACATTTTGATCATTGTGGTGGCGTTATTCAAATGAATAAAGATAAAACTGGATTTGCCCCTGCGTTTAAAAATGCAAAAGTTTGGTCTAATGAAAGTCATTGGCAATGGGCAACTGTTCCAAACCCAAGAGAAAAAGCATCTTTTTTAACTGAAAACATTCAGCCAATAAAAGAAAATGGACAATTGAATTTTATAAAAAACGGAATCAAGGACATTGGTTTTGATGTCTTATATATGGATGGTCATACAGAAAAACAAATGCTTCCTAAGATAGAATATCAAGACAAAACCATTGTTTTTATGGCAGATTTATTGCCAACAACTGGTCACATTCCATTACCTTACGTAATGGGTTATGACACAAGACCATTATTGACTTTAAAAGAAAAAGCAGATTTTTTAAATACAGCTGCTGATAACAACTATTTTTTATTTTTAGAACACGATGCAAATACTGAATTGTGTACGTTAAAACATACTGAAAAAGGAGTAAGATTAAACGAAACATTTAAGTTTTCAGAAATATTTAATTAAGAAAAGAGAGATAGAATATGAAGTTTTTTAAACCAATTTACATTACAAGTCTAATTGCTATTGCATTTGTAGGATGTAAAACAGTAAATACAATTTCAGTACCAGAAGCAACAAATAATGTTGTTATTATTTCAGCAAAAAAACTTCCTTTAACCCAAACTCAAAAAGAAACTTGGGGACACGCAGATTTAGCTACAGATACAATTCCTGGAATGAGTATTGCTAAAGCATACAAATTTTTAAACGGTAAAAAAGGGGTTGATGTAATTGTTGGTGTTTTAGATTCTGGAACAGATTTAAAACACGAAGATTTAAGCGCTGTTGCTTGGGTTAATAAAAATGAAATTCCGAATAACGGAAAAGATGACGACAACAATGGTTATGTTGATGACATAAATGGATGGAATTTTTTAGGACCCATTTTTAAAGAAGCTGCAGAAATGCACAGAATTCTAAAAAACCCTAAGTTAGTTGATGATGCTACTTATAAAAACATCAAAAAAGCATATGATGCCAAATTAAGTGAAGCATCAACAAATAAATTTCGATTCAATCAAATGTTACAAGCTGTAATTTTTGCAGACAACACGTTGGCAGAACATTTTAAAAAGAAAGATTACACAAAAGAAGAAGTCAATAAATTATCTGCAGAAAGAATTGCAATTATGCAAAGCGCAAATATTGCAAAACAAATGTTTGGTTTTGGGTTGAATTCAATGACAGATGCAATTGCAGAAATCAAAAGAGAAATTAAAAATGCAGAAGAAGTTGTTGCTATAGAAAACTTAAAAACAGATTATAGAAAAGCTTTAGGTGATAACGCTCAAGATTTTACGACAAAGTTTTACGGAGATAATAAAACGGGGCCAGTTAACAAAGAAGAAGCACACGGAACACACGTTTCTGGAATTATCGGTGCTTTGAGAAATAACGGAACAGGTATAAATGGCGTTACAAATAATGTAAAAATTATGGCTGTTAGAATTGTTCCAGATGGTGATGAATACGATAAAGATATTGCTTTGGGAATTCGTTATGCAGTTGATAATGGAGCAAAAGTGATCAATACAAGTTTTGGAAAATCATATTCGCCGAACAAAGAATGGGTTTACGAAGCAATTATGTATGCAGCAGAGAAAGACGTATTAATTGTAAATGCAGCAGGAAATGATGGAAAAAACATTGATGTAAAAAGAACGTTTCCAAACGATTCTAAAGATTTAAAAACGGAGATTTCTGATAACTTTATCACTATTGGAGCAATGAGTTCTAATTATGATGAGAATTTACCGGCAGACTTTTCTAACTACGGAAAAACCAATGTAGATATTTTTGCTCCTGGGGTTAAAATTTATTCTACAATTCCAGAAAACGAATATGAGTATTTTAACGGAACATCAATGGCCGCTCCATCAACAGCTGGAGTTGCTACGTTAATTAGATCTTATTATCCAGCTTTAACAGCAAAACAAGTGAAGCACATTATTATGAATTCTGGAACAAAAATCGATTTAGAGGTTATAAAACCAGGTTCACTTTCTCAAGAGAATCCAACTGGAGTAAAAGTTCCTTTTTCAGACTTATCCGTAACAGGAAGAATTGTAAATGCTTTTAATGCTATAAAAATGGCAGACAGAATGGTGAATGGAAAATAATCCATTTAGCTTGAATTAGTATATATAAAAAAAGAATTCTAAATTTACAGGAATTCACTTAATCATAGATCACAAACCAAAATAAAAACAATACTATCATGAAAAAAGTTTTACTTGTGGCATTATCATTTTCACTAATGATTTCTTGTGCACAAAACTCAAAAGATTCATCATCAAATGGCTACTGGCAACAACATGTAGATTACACAATGGATGTTGATATAGATGTTGAAAAGTTTCAATACAGCGGAACACAAAAATTAGTGTACACAAATAATTCGCCAGACGATTTAAACAATGTGTATTATCATTTATACTACAACGCTTTTCAACCAGGAAGTGAAATGGATGCACGTTTACAAAGCATCGCAGATCCTGATAGAAGAATGATAGTTAACGAAGGGACAAGAGAAAAACCAGTCTACAAAAGTAGAATTGCAATGTTAAAACCTAACGAGATTGGGTACATGAAAATTAAATCTTTAAAACAAAATGGTAAAGAAGTAAAATTTGAAGTTGCCGGAACTGTTTTAGAAGTTACTTTAAATGAACCAATTAAAGCAGGAGCAAAAGTTACTTTTGACATGGAGTTTGATGGGCAATTACCAGTTCATATTCGTAGAGCAGGAAGAAATAGTAGAGATGGTATTGCAATGTCTATGGCACAATGGTTTCCAAAAATGGCAGAATACGATTTTGAAGGATGGCAAGCTCACGCTTATATTGCGAGAGAATTTCAAGGAGTATGGGGAAATTTTGATGTAACATTAAGAATTGACAAAAATTATACAATTGGAGGAACAGGAAACTTACAAAACCCTCAAGAAATAGGTCATGGATACGAAGATAAAACGAAACCATTAAACGTTCCAGATACTGATAAATTAGCTTGGCACTTTAAAGCAGAAAGAGTTCATGATTTTGCCTGGGCTGCTGATGATGATTACATACATGATGTTGTTAAGGTTGAAAATGGACCAGATATTCACTTCTTATTTAAAAACAAAGAAGGGGTTATAAAGAATTGGAGATCTACTCAAGAACCTACAGTAAAAGCAATGGAGTTTTTTAGTGAAAATGTTGGTAAATATCCATGGAAACAATATTCAGTGATTCAAGCTGGTGATGGTGGAATGGAATATGCAATGGCAACATTTGTTGCAGGAGGTGAAAGAAGAAGCCCAGTTGGAACTATTTTTCATGAATTGGCACATACTTGGTTTCAGCAAATTCTAGGAAGTAATGAAAGCAAGCATTCTTGGATGGATGAAGGGTTTACTTCTTATATTTCTGGATTGGCATCAAACAAGATTTTACGTGGAGGTGAAGGAAAACCATCTAACGGAAGCTTTAGAGGGTATTTTGGTCTTGTAAATAGCGGGTTGGAAGAAAACCTAACAACACATGCTGATAGATTTAATACAAATAGAGCATTCAGTACAGGAAGTTACACGAAAGGAAGTATGTTCTTAACCCAGTTAAATTATATTATTGGAGAGGAAAATGTAAAGAAAACATTAAAAAAATACTTTGACGACTTCAGCTTTAAACACCCAGTACCTAACGATATCAAAAGAGTTGCAGAAAAAGTTTCTGGATTGCATTTAGATTGGTATTTAAATGAATGGACACAAACCACACACACAATAGATTATGGTATTCAAGGAGTTGATGGTAGAAAAATTACTTTAGAGCGTGTTGGAAAAATGCCAATGCCAGTTGATGTTACTGTTACTTATGCTGATGGTACAACAGAAGACTTTAATATTCCGTTACGTATGATGAGAGGAAACAAACCAACTGATGCAACAGTTATTGAAGATTGGACATGGTCTCATCCATCATATTCATTTTCTGTGACGAAAGACATTAAAAAAGTAGAGATAGACAATTCTAAATTAATGGCTGACATTGACAGAAAAAACAATGTTTACGAAGCGTTAAACAAGAAAATGAAAAACTAATTTATAGTTATTTTATAAAAGAAAAGCGAGGTGAAAACCTCGCTTTTTTTATTCTACTTTTTCTATAAAAGTATCTAAATTTAATTTTTCTTGCGGAATAAACCCTTTAAGAATTAAGCCAATTCCGAATATAATTAACATAATTCCCATAGATTTCTTAATCTTGTAAATTACGTTAGTGGTAAGTCTCTTTTTTAGTTTTTTAGCCAAAACTATTTTCCCTAAATCGGTAACAAAATAACTGATAACAATTGTTGTAAAATACCAAAAAATATGATTTGGGTTCATCTTTAAAACGGGTCCAATAACTACAATTAAACCTAACCAAAAACCTAAAACACCAATATTAATAAAGTTTAAAAAGAAGCCTTTAAAAAGTAGTTTTATGTAATTATTACTTACAGGAATTTCTATTAACGGTGTATCTTCTGCTTCTTTTTTGTTAGATTTATCAAAGTAAGTTATTAAGCCGTAAACGACGAGTATTAATCCACCGATAAAGAATAAACGCGGATCATCTTTAATCCTTTCTAACAAATGTCTACTTCCGTAATAAGCGATAACGATAAACACAATATCACCCAAAATCACACCAACATTAAACATTATTGCCGCTCTTGCGCCTTTTAAAATGCTAGTTTGTATCAACATAAAAAATACTGGTCCAATCATAAATGAAAGAAAGAACCCAAGAATTATTGCATTTTTTATATCGTAGAAATCCATTCTTTAAAGGTACACTTTCTTAAACATCATCAAAATCGATAGAAATCTTGGCGGTTGTTGGATGCGCTTGACAAGCCAAAACAAAACCTTCTTCTACTTCGCCATCTGTTAAAATACTGTTCTTTGTCATTACCGCTTTCCCTTCAGTAACTTTACATAAACAACTGCTGCAAACACCACCTTGACAAGAATATGGAGCGTCTAAATTATTGCGTAAAGAAGCTGCTAAAATATCGTCCGTTTTGTCCATTGTAAAAGTAGATTCTTCATCATCTAATAATACGGTAACTTCAGTTTTTCCTTCTTCTAATTCTACAGAATTTTCTTCAGCTGAAGCTGTAAATAGCTCAAAATGGATTGCCTTTTCAGAAAAATCATTTTCTTTTAAAGTTTCAGAAACAATGTTTATCATTTCTTCAGGTCCGCATAAAAAAGCAGCATCAAAAGAAATTTCTTTATAAATATTTTTTACAAAATAATTGGTAATTCCTGTATCAATTCTTCCAAATTTAGCATCAGAATTTGTTTCTTGACTAAAAACGTAATGCAAATTAAAATTGTCTGAATGCTTTTCTAAAAGCATATCTAATTCGTGCTTAAAAATAGTTTTGTCAGCAGATTTATTTCCATAAATCAACGTAAAAGTCGCTGAGTTTTCAGTTTCTAAAACCGATTTTATCATTGCCAAGACAGGTGTAATTCCACTTCCTGCTGCAAAGGCAACATAATTTTTATTTGTTTCTGGATTTAAAAGAAACTTTCCTTCAGGCGCAGAAACCTCAATAGTTTCGCCTTCTTTTAAAGTAGTTGTAGCAAAAGTTGAAAAAATTCCGTTTTCAACTGCTTTAACAGCAACTTTTAATTCGTTACTATTTGGAGATGCACAAATAGAATATGCTCTTCTTACTTCGTTACCATTTATGGTTGCTTTTAACGTAATATATTGTCCGGCAACAAAAGAAAATTCTTCTTTTAAGTTTGCTGGCACATCAAATAAAATAGAAACCGCATCTGTAGTTTCTTTGATTATTTTTTGAATTGTAAGTTTGTGAAATTTCGACATCAATCTGTATTTAAGAATGCAAAAATAGGAAACAAATTACGAACAGATTGTTAGAGTTTCTATAAATTAATACCTAAGGTCTTTATACATAAGAAATTTATGTATATATTTGAATCGAATTACTAAAATAAATTTCTCGATACAATTTCGATAAAAAACGAAATCACTCGAAATGACAGCCGTAATTGCACGAATAAACAAATACACGATTAAACCTCAGAAAAACATGGGAAATCAGAAATTATTTAAAGGTTCTTTACAAACCATTATCTTGAAGTTGTTGGCACAAAATGATAAAATGTATGGATATGAAATTACTCAAAAAGTAAAAGAATTAACCAAAGGGGAACTCAAAATTACCGAAGGCGCTTTATACCCAGCGTTGCATAAGTTAGAAGCCGATGGTTTGTTAGATGTTGAGGTGGCAAAAGTAGGAAACCGTTTGCGTAAATATTATAAATTAACCGAACACGGAACTAAAGAAACTGCCAATAAATTAGCCGAAATGCAAGAGTTTTTAAAAACGATGCAACATTTGGTGAACCCTAAATTTAGTTTGGATTAAGATGAAACTAACAGATGTTGAAATAGATAGACTATATAAATTTACACGAGAACATTTTGTATATCATTATGATGTACAAACCGAATTGGTAGATCATTTAGCAAACGATATTGAACAAACTTGGGTGGCACAGCCACATTTAAAGTTTGAAAAAGCACGAGATATTTCTTTCAAAAAATTTGGCGTTTTTGGTTTTATGGATGTTGTAGAGAAAAAACAAAAAGCCATGAATAAACATTATTGGAAAATACTTTTACGTTTTGTAAAAGAGTGGTTTACATTGCCTAAAATTATTATTACGGTTTTAATTTTTATGGTTTTTTTCACAATTCTTCAATCAACATTAGCAGAAGAAGTGCTTATTGCATCAATCTTTATATTGGTTATTGTAGACCTTTTTTTTCTGTTTAAAAACAGAAGAAAAAAGAAAACACCGAATGAAAAAACGTTTTTATTAGAATCTATGATAGGAGAAACAAGAAATGGTTTTTCTGTACTTGTTTTCGTTAATATATTTAATATGATTAATTTATCTGATGTAAATTTTAATACAATGTCTATTTATATGCTTTTGTTAGTTGCCGTTTTTGCAACCTTAATGTGCATCGTTTTTTATATCACAGCATTTGTTATGCCCTCTAAAGCAGAAGAATTATTGATAGAAAAATATCCAGAATATAAAATGATTTGATTTTTTTTGTAACAAAATCTTATTTTAGACACTTATTTATAAGTAACAATTAACCAAGTACTATGTTTACACGATTTTTAAAATTAGAATGGAAAAAGTATTTCCGTTCATCTTATTGGCAAAAAGGAATTGCTTTAAAAATTATTATGGGCTTTTTTGCCTTGTATATGATGGTTTCTTTCTTAGCGTTAGGAATTGGAAGTTTTTTCCTTATTAGAAAAACAATGCCAGATTCCGATCCGCTGCAAGTAATAAATTCGTATTTGCTTTTTGCAATAATTGGCGATTTAATTTTTAGGTATTTAATGCAAAAACTACCAGTAATGGATGTAAAACCATTATTGGTGCTTCCGATTAAAAAGAACAAACTAGTAAATTATGTGTTAGGAAAATCTATGTTTTCTGCATTTAACCTCTTTTCATTGTTCTTTTATATTCCCTTTGCGATTGTATTAACAATAGAAAATTATTCAACAGCAGGCGCTTTAGGTTGGTTGTTAACAATGATTTTTCTTACACAATGCGCCAATTTTTTAAATTTTATTATCAATAAAAACAATGTTGCTTTTTGGACTTTAGCAGTGCTTTTAGTAGGAACAATTGCATTGCAATATTTTAATATTTATGATATTACAATTCACAGTCAAGCAATTTTTGACGGAATTTTCGCAAATCCAATTTTTGTGCTAGTTCCTGTTGTTTTATTAGCGGCTTTATACAATATCAATCAACGAATATTAAAACAACAACTGTATTTAGATGATGCTGTAAAAGTAAAAATTAAAGAAGCAAATACGGCAGATTTATCTTGGGCAAACAGATTCGGAGAAATGGCGCCGTTTATTAAAAACGAAATCAGATTAATTTGGAGAAACAAAAGAACAAAAACGGTTTTCTTAATGTCTTTTGCATTTGTTTTATATGGGCTGGTCTTTTTCCCACAAAAAACATATCAAGATATGCCAGGGTTTTTAATTTTTGCATCATTATTTGTAACTGGCGGATTTGTTTTAAACTACGGGCAATTTATTCCAGCTTGGGAAAGCGCTTATTACAAAATGTTAATGACACAGAATTTAAGTTATCGTAAATACTTAGAAACAAAATGGTTCTTAATGAGTATTATGACAACAGTATTATTCGTTTTAGCAACACCGTATATTTATTTTGGATTAGAGATATATTTAATGATTGCTGCAGGAGCACTTTTTAATATTGGATTTAACACGCTGGTATTATTGTATGCTGGGTCATTCAATAGAAAACAAATTGATTTAAATGCGAGCGGATTTGGAAACACACAAGGAACAAGCGCAAAACAATTTATTGTGATTATTCCAGTAATGTTAGTTCCTGTCGGATTATTTTACGCATTTAGTTTGCCTTTTGGCCTTAACGCAGGAATTGCTGCTATCGCAGGATTCGGAATCATTGGATTGGTAGCAAAAAACTATTTCATGAATATTATTGCAAAAAAGTATATCAAAGAAAAGTATGCTGCAATTCACGCATTCGATCAAAAAGCATAATCAACACAAATTAAGACACACACAATAGTTATGATACATTCAAAAAACATCACAAAAAAATACGGTCAAACACAAGTATTAAATATAGAAGAATTAGAAATTCCTAAAGGACAGAGTTTTGGTTTGGTTGGAAACAACGGGGCCGGAAAAACAACTTTTTTTAACATTTTACTAGATTTAATTAGACCATCAACAGGAGAAGTTACAAACCACGAAGTTGTTGTAAATAAAAGCGAAGCTTGGAAAAGCTTTACAGGTTCTTTTATTGACGAAACTTTTTTAATTGGTTATTTAACTGCTGAAGAATATTTCGATTTTATTGGAGATTTACGCGGAATGAATAAAGCAGACATTACAAGCTTTTTAAGTCAGTTTGAAGAAATTTTTAATGGGGAAATTCTAGGGAAAAAGAAATACTTAAGAGATTTAAGTAAAGGAAATCAGAAAAAAGCTGGAATTGTTGCAGCTCTTTTAGGAAATCCACAAGTTGTAATTTTAGATGAGCCATTTGCAAATTTAGATCCAACAACACAAATCAGATTAAAAAAAATGTTAAAGGAGTTAACTGAAAACAAGGAAGTTACAGTTTTGGTTTCTAGTCACGATTTAAGTCATGTTACAGAAGTTTGCGAACGAATTGTAGTTTTAGACAAAGGAAACGTTGTAAAAGACATCGAAACTTCTGAAGAAACATTAAAGGAATTAGAAAGCTATTTCGCAGTATAGTTCTTTCTTATTTTATTCTTATTTTTACGGCTTCTATTCACAATATTTTTACAGAAAATAGGTTTGTGAATAGAAGCTTTTTATTTAAGCCAAAAGTAGTGTCATTTTAAAATATGAATAAAGTAAAATCTACCTTTTTTGTTTTATCTGCAATTGTTTTACTTGCTTCTTGTAGCACAAGTAAAGACAAGTGGCTAAATAGAACCTACAATTCAGTTACTACAAAATTCAATATTCTGTACAACGGTAATTTGGCTTTTCAAAACGGATTGGATGAAATCAATGAAAAGCATAAAGATAATTTCTGGAAACAACTTTTTATTGAGCCGATTACTTTTGATGAAAAATCATCTACGTCAACTTCTTTTATTGGGAACCCTGGTTTTCCAGATACCAGCAATGAAGAAGAAGAAAAAATACTTACAACTTTTGAGAAGGCTGAAGAAAAAGCGGTAAAAGCGATTCAGTTACATTCTATGAATATTGGCGGAAGAGAGCGTAATAGTCAAATAGATGATGCGTATTTATTGTTAGGTAAATCTAGGTATTATACACAACGATTTATTCCAGCCATTGAAGCATTTAATTATGTAATCATTAATTACCCGTATGCAGATTTAATTGATGAAACCAGAATTTGGAGAGCAAAAACAAACATTAGATTAGACAATGATGAATTCGCAATTGAAACCCTAAAAATTGTTTTAAAAAACAAAGAATTAGCGCCAAAGGTTAAAGAAGAAGCGCATACAGCTTTGGCAATGGCATATGTTAAACTAGATAGTACTCAAAGAGCTATTGAACAATTAACTTTAGCTACTGCAACACAAGAAAATGTAGAACAAGCTGCAAGGAATTTATTTGTATTAGGGCAAATTTATAGTTCAGAAAATAAAAAAGACTCTGCTGCAATTGTTTTTCAGAAACTCATCAACTTTAAAAAAGCACCCTATAAATTTAAAATTCATGCGAATATAGATTTAGCAAAAGCAACATCAAATGATTCAGCTGTTTCTGGTTTAATCGTAAAGTTTAAAAAATTGATTAAAGACAGAGAAAATAGAGGTTATTTAGACGCTTTGTATTATCAAAAAGGCCTGCTTGAACAAAAAAGAGACAGTTTACACATAGCGCTAAAAGATTTTAAAACTTCATTAAGAATTCCAGATGGAGACATTACTCAGAAAACATATACATACGAAAAGTTAGGAAATATTGCTTTTGACTATTCGCTGTTTGTTGAGGCTAGCGCTTATTATGATAGTGTTATCCAGATTTCTAAAACGAGCATAGAAAAACGCATCCGAAGCATCCGAAGAAAGCATAAAAACTTAGCCGCATTAACAACATTCGAAAACACTTTAACTACAAATGATAGTGTTTTAAAAATTGCGAACTTATCAAAATTAGAACAAATTACTTTTTTTAAGAATCATATAGAAAACCTAAAAAAGGCAGATGAGGAAGCTGCAAAACAGCAATTAAAAAAGATATCCTTCGGAAGTTCTTTTAGTGGAGGTTCGTCTATAAAAGCAACTCAAAAAGGCAAATGGTACTTTTACAATCCGCAATCTTTAAATTTTGGAAAAAGCGAGTTTGAAAAAATTTGGGGAAATAGACCTTTAGAAGATAATTGGAGAATTTCTGACAAACAACAGGCACAAGCTGTTAAAGATACAACCACTAAAACCTCTAAAAAAACTCCATCAACAAAGTATGTTTTAAAGACCTACTTAGATGCTGTTCCGAGCACAAAATCAGATTTGGATTCTTTAGTTTATAATAGAAACGAAGCGTTATACGGAACTGGAATTATTTATAAAGAACAATTCAAAAATGTTGATTTGGCAATTCTTAGATTAGAACGTCTGCTAAAAGAAAAACCAGATAAAACATTAATATTGCCAACAAAATATCATTTGTATCAATTGTATTCAGAGTTAAAAAGTCTAAAATCAGATGAATTTAAAGCAGCAATTATTAGAGAGTATCCAACATCAAAATATGCTGAGATATTACAAAATAAACCAAAAAAGCAAGACGAAAATCAAATAACTCAAATTGAAGCAATTTATAAAGAATTGTATTACATCTACAAGGATGATAAGTTTACAGATGTGGTTTCTCAAATCATAGAATTAGCGCCAAGAATTAAGGATTCAAATTTAATTGCTAAATTTGAATTATTAAAAGCGATGGCTATTGGTAAATATCAATCAAAAGAATCGTATAAAAAGGCATTAGAATATGTGTCTTTTAATTACGGAAATACTAAAGAAGGGCAACGCGCAAAAGAAATCATAAAACAGTTAAACTAACCCCTCCCCAAGATGTTTAATAGAGAAAATAATGAAATGAAACCAAGCACTATGGAAAGAAATATTTTAGCCAAGAACACTAAAATTGTTGGCGATTTAACCTCTGATGGAGATTTTAGAATTGATGGAATTTTAGAAGGAACATTAGATACAAAAGGAAGAGTAATTATAGGGTTAGAAGGTTCTGTTCAAGGAAAAGTATTTTGTGAAAACGCAGATATTGAAGGGAAGTTTTCAGGCGAATTAAAAGTAAATAAAATGCTTACCATAAAGGCGTCAGCTTCTATTTCTGGTGAAGTTATTTTAGGAAAATTATCAGTAGAACCTGGAGCAGCTTTTAATGCATCATGTACAATGAAGGGAGCTTTAAAAGAATTAAAAGCAAATGGACAAAAATCAACTTCCGAAGAAAAAACCGCTTAATAAGTTTATTAGACTTTCTGGTGTTGGCTTGCAAATGGGAATTACCATTTATGTAGCTGCTTATTTTGGAAAAAAAATAGATGCACATTATCAATTCGAAAAAAACTACATTACTTTAATCTTAATTTTATTTGCTTTTGTAGGCACATTAATTAGTTTAATGGCTCAATTAAAAAAGATAAATGAAAAAGAAGAATAGCACTTTAAAAGTTGTTGTCAATTTTTTTGCGCAATTAATCATTGGTCTTTTGTTGGTTTTCTATATGCATACTTATGTTTTAGAGACTAAAAACTTACCGGTATATGATGCTAAAATTGTCTTAGCTTATATTGTAAATGGTTTGCTAGCAATTACAATATTTTTAGTTTTATTTTTTTTAAGGAAAAAACAAAGAGATCAATTAGGGTTTCTTTTTATGTTTGGTAGTTTTTTAAAGTTTACCGCATTTTTTATACTTTTCTACCCTTCATATAATGCAGATAATGATACTTCAAGATTAGAGTTCATGGCTTTTTTTATACCATATGTTTACTCATTATTAATAGAAACATTGGCTTTAATAAAGCTTTTAAATCTACCAGAGAAATCAGAATAATTTTGCGTTCTTTCTTCTAAAGAAAATAAAGTTATAAATAGTTTTTATTTTTAAGAGAAAAACCTACCTTTGCACCGATTTTAAAGACACTATTATCTAAGTGATATGAGAAGTAAATTTTCAATAAAAAGTATTACGTTTTTACTATTTTTAGTTTCATTTGTTGCTGTGGCTCAACACACTGAGCAAGCAGATGTAACAAACTCGCCCAAAGAGGAAAAAGATTTAAAAACTTCTATTAAAGAGTATATCCAACATCACTTGTTAGATTCTTATGATTTCGGTTTGTTTTCTTATACAGATGACAACAAAGAAGTACATCATGTTGGTGCACCTTTACCAGTAATTCTATGGGACGGTGGATTAAAAGTATTTTCTTCTTCTAAATTCCATCATGGTGAAACTGTTGCCGAAGTTGATGGAAATCATTACAAAGTTTATCACAATAAAATATATAAAACAGACGCAGCTGGTACAATTACTTATGCTGGTGATGATCACTCACATCCATCAAACGTAAAACCATTAGATTTTTCTATCACTAAAAACGTAGTGTTTATCTTTTTAGTAGCGTTGTTAATGTTCTTTATGTTTAAAAGAATGGCGAAAAATTACAAAAAGAATCCATTACCAACAGGAATTGGACGTTTGTTAGAGCCAATCATTTTATATATTAGAGACGATATTGCAATTCCGAATATTGGTGCAAAACACTATAAAAAATACATGAGTTATTTATTAACGGTATTTTTCTTTGTATGGATTATCAACTTATTAGGATTAACTCCATTAGGAGTTAACGTAACAAATAATATTGCAGTAACGTTAGTCTTGGCTTTAATTACTTTTGTTTTAACAACAGTAACAGCAAACAAAAATTACTGGGCACACATTTTTTGGATGCCAGGCGTTCCTAAATTAATGCGAATTGTTTTGGCGCCAATTGAGGTGTTGGGAATGATTATTAAACCATTTTCATTAATGATTCGTTTGTATGCAAACATTACAGCGGGTCATATTGTATTGATGAGTATCATTGGTTTAATGTTTATTTTTAAAAGTTGGATCGGTAGTCCGTTATCATTCGGATTGGCATTTGCTTTATCATTATTAGAATTATTAGTAGCAGCGCTACAAGCTTATATTTTCACTATGTTATCTGCATTGTACTTCGGTTCGGCTGTAGAAGAACATGATGATCACTAAATTGAATGTTTAATAATTAAATATATATATAATGGAAGGATTAAATTACATTGGAGCAGGATTGATCGTAATTGGTGCTGGTTTAGGTATCGGTAAAATTGGTGGTTCAGCAATGGACGCTATCGCACGTCAACCAGAAGCTTCTGGAAAAATCCAAACAGCAATGTTAATTGCTGCTGCCTTAATTGAAGGTATCGGATTTGCTGCTTTATTTGCAGCTTAAAAAACTAACAAAAGCTATAACGGTTGGTTATAGCTTTTGTTTAACATTAAACAAAAAAATAATTATTATAGATATATAATATGGATAAGTTAATAAATGATTTTTCTTTAGGTCTGTTCGTTTGGATGGGGTTTTTATTTATTTTGTTGGTTTTATTGTTAAAGAAATTTGCATGGGGACCAATTTTAGAAGCTGTAAACGATAGAGAAGAAGGTATTAAAAAGGCATTAGCATCTGCTGAAGAAGCTAAAAAAGAAATGCAAAACTTAGCTGCTGATAACGCAACTCTTTTAAAGGAAGCAAGAGCAGAAAGAGATGCAATGATGAAAGAGGCAAGAGAAATTGGAGAAAAAATGATTTCTGAGGCAAAAGATGATGCAAAAGAACAAGCAGCAACATTGATTGAAAATGCTATTGCGGCAATCGAACAAGAAAAGCAAGCTGCATTAGCACATTTAAAGAAAGAAGTTGGAGAATTATCAATTACGATTGCTAAAGCAGTCATTAAGAAAGAATTATCTTCTCAAGATGATCAAATCAAATTGGTAGAAGGAATGCTTGAAGAAGTTACTTTAAACTAAGCAATTTATGAAAGGAGCAAGACCAGCATTACGTTACGCAAAAGCTATTTTAAATTTAGCAAAAGATTCAGGTTTAGAAACTGAAGTAAATGTAGATATGCAGTTAATCAATGCTACAATTTCAGAAAGTGATGACTTGCAAAGAATGTTAAAAAGCCCAATTATTAAAGCTTCAGATAAAAAGAAAGTTTTAAATGCAGTTTTTACTGATAAAGTAAATACCATTACATTAGGTTTGTTTAACTTATTAGAAGAAAGCAAGCGCATGGGTATGTTACAACCAATCGCATCAACATATAAAACTATTTACGATTACTTAAGAAACTTAAATACTGCTAAGGTTACAACTGCTGTAGCTTTAACAAGAGAAATGGAAGAAAAAGTATTGAATAAAATAGTTGAATTAACTGGTAATAAAACCAGTATAGAAAACAAAATTGATCCTTCTATTTTAGGCGGATTTATATTACGTGTTGGAGATATGCAATATGACGCAAGTATATCAAGCAGTCTTAACACGTTAAGAAAAGAATTTGACAATAGTCAATATATACCAAAAATTTAATTTTACATCAAATTATAAAAGATGGCAGCAATTAAACCAGCTGAAGTTTCAGCAATATTAAAGCAACAATTAACAAATTTCGAAGCAAAAGCTTCGTTAAACGAAGTGGGTACCGTTTTACAAGTAGGTGATGGTATTGCTCGTGTTTATGGATTATCTAATGTACAATACGGAGAATTAGTAGAATTCGAAAGTGGATTAGAAGGAATTGTATTAAACCTAGAAGAAGACAATGTTGGAGTTGTTTTACTAGGAACATCTACATCAATTGTAGAAGGTTCTGTAGTAAAAAGAACTGAAAGAATTGCTTCTTTAAAAGCTGGAGAAGGCGTTATTGGTCGTGTTGTTGACACTTTAGGAACACCGATTGATGGTAAAGGACCAATTGAAGGAACTACTTATCAAATGCCTTTAGAGCGTAGAGCTCCTGGAGTTATTTATAGAGAGCCAGTTACTGAACCTTTACAAACAGGAATTAAATCTATTGATGCAATGATTCCAGTTGGACGTGGACAACGTGAGTTAATCATTGGAGACCGTCAAACAGGTAAATCTACAGTTGCAATTGATACAATCTTAAATCAAAAAGAATTTTTTGACGCTGGTGAACCAGTATTTTGTATTTATGTGGCAATCGGTCAAAAAGCTTCTACAGTTGCAGCAATTGCAAATATGTTAGAAGAAAAAGGAGCTTTAGCTTATACTACAATTGTAGCGGCAAATGCATCAGATCCTGCAGCAATGCAAGTTTATGCACCGTTTGCTGGAGCAGCAATTGGAGAATTCTTTAGAGATACTGGTAGACCAGCTTTAATTGTTTTTGATGATTTATCTAAACAAGCAGTTGCATACCGTGAAATTTCTTTATTATTAAGAAGACCACCGGGACGTGAGGCATATCCTGGAGATGTATTTTACTTACACTCTAGATTATTAGAAAGAGCTGCAAAAGTGATCAATGATGATAAAATTGCAAGTGAAATGAATGATTTACCAGATTCTTTAAAGGGAATCGTAAAAGGTGGAGGTTCTTTAACTGCATTACCAATTATTGAAACACAAGCAGGTGATGTTTCTGCATATATTCCAACAAACGTAATTTCGATTACTGATGGACAAATTTTCTTAGATGGAGATTTATTTAACTCTGGTGTTCGTCCAGCAATTAACGTAGGTATTTCTGTATCTCGTGTTGGTGGTAACGCTCAGATTAAATCAATGAAGAAAGTTTCTGGAACATTAAAATTAGATCAAGCAGCTTACCGTGAATTAGAAGCGTTTGCAAAGTTTGGTTCTGATTTAGATGCTGCTACAATGAATGTAATTTCTAAAGGACAACGTAATGTTGAAATTTTGAAACAAGCTCAAAACGATCCTTATTCAGTAGAAGATCAAGTAGCAATTATTTATGCAGGTTCTAAAAACTTGTTAAGTAGTGTTCCTGTAAATAAAGTAAAAGAATTTGAAAGTGATTATATTTCATACTTAAACGCTAAGCATAGAGATACTTTAGATACAATTAAAGCAGGTAAATTAACTGACGAAGTTATTGCTACGTTAGTAGATGCTGCAAAAGAGATTTCAAGCAAATATTAAGCTTACAATTTAGTTGTTATTCCCACGAAAGTGGGAATATCATCATTCAAATAAAACAGAATGGCAAACTTAAAAGAAATACGTAATAGGATAACATCGATTGGTTCTACCATGCAGATTACTAGTGCCATGAAAATGGTATCTGCTGCTAAGTTGAAAAAAGCGCAAGATGCAATTACTGCTATGCGTCCATACTCATCTAAGTTAACCGAATTATTGCAAAGTTTAAGCGCTACTTTAGATAGTGATGCTGGTGGTGCATATTCTAATCAAAGAGAAGTTTCTAAAGCATTAATCGTTGTAATTACTTCTAATAGAGGTTTATGTGGTGGGTTTAATTCTTCAGTAATTAAAGAAACACTTAGCAATATTGATAATAATTACAATAATTGTACTGTAGACTTACTTACAATTGGTAAAAAAGGACATGGAATTTTATCAAAACAATACAATGTTATTGAAAACAATAATGAAGTATTTGATGATTTAACTTTCGATAATGTTGCAGAAATTGCTGAAAAATTAATGAATTTATATGTTGATGGTAGCTATGATAAAATAGAAATCGTTTACAATAGATTTAAAAATGCTGCAACTCAAATTGCAACTGTTGAGCAATTCTTACCAATTAAACCAGTAGAAGGAGAAAATGTAAATACAAACTTAGATTACATTTTTGAGCCATCTAAAGAAGAAATTGTATTGGAATTAATTCCGAAGTCATTAAAGACACAATTGTACAAATCTATTAGAGATAGTTTTGCTGCAGAACACGGTGCTCGTATGACAGCAATGCATAAAGCAACAGATAATGCAACAGATTTACGTGACGACTTATTATTAACTTATAACAAAGCACGTCAAGCAGCAATTACAAATGAAATTTTAGAAATTGTTGGAGGTGCGGAAGCATTGAACAATTAGATGTAGCGTTAGCGAAATCAAATTATTAAAAAGTGCGGAAGCATTGAATAATTAGATGTAGCGTTAGCGAAATCAAATTTTAAAAAGAGTTGAGTTTTAAATAATTAGGCGTAGCCAAATTATTAAAAAAAGCTGAGGCTTTAAATAATTAATT
>OLID01000388.1_pt1 | contig 20002 bp, 22 predicted proteins | sample 1609361 | NCBI WGS metagenome assembly OLID01 (sample SAMN05416778, study PRJEB24817) | seawater metagenome | isolation source: Sea water | place: Canada:Atlantic | collected 2013-07
GATCGTCGGCAGCGTCAGATGTGTATAAGAGACAGGTGCCATGACACCATTAATCACTAAGGGGAAAAATGAAAAAAATACTTGCTATGTTGTTATTACCAGCTATCTCTTTTGCATATCAAGCTGATAATAAATCTAAACAGTACTGGGAAGTTAAGCTTAAAAATAACTCTTTAAATAAATCAATCTGTATGCGTTTTGATGGAGATTATGCAAACAATTTTACGCAAAAAGATGGTAAACTGGTTAGTCCAAATTATTGCTTTTCAGATAGTATTGAGCTTGAAGAGAATCTTGTTTCTTCAGCAAATCCAGAAGAAGCTGCTATGAGCAGATTGGATTTCTATTTGGATAATACAAATGATCATCCTGCATATCGTTTGACCACAGAGAAAACGTCAGGAACGGACAGGCAATCAATTATTTATGATGTGGAAAACTGGTCTATACCAATTAATCCATTGATAATGAATAATCCAGTTGATTGTCAAAAAATTCTAGTTGAAATCACTATTGACACGAACAAAGCTTCTAAAAGCATGCATTGTATCAAGGTATAGTGGTCATAAATTTATAAACGCAGTCTTTCTTGTAAGAATATTTGATTTATTTTATAGCTTATAATCTATTTAAATATCAAGGTGACTTAAATTTTTTATGAAGTATCTTGTTGAAAATAAAGAAAATAAGTGGTGCCCAGACTCGGAATTGAACCAAGGACACGAGGATTTTCAGTCCTCTGCTCTACCGACTGAGCTACCTGGGCAACGCGTATAATTAAATCTTATTTCAGCTTAATGGTCAAGTATAATATTTATCTTTACATCTTATTTTGCTGTGTAGGTTTAATATTGCTATTCAAATAGTCCAGTGTTGCATTTAAGAGCTTGCTGAGTATAATCAATTCCGAACATTAATCGTAATTATTTAATAAGGATATTCGTTATGCCAACTCAAAGAACACTGTCAATTATTAAACCAGATGCAGTTGCTAAAAATGTGATAGGTAAAATTTATGATCGTTTTGAATCTGCTGGTTTAAAAGTAATTGCAGCTAAATTCAAGCATCTTTCAGAGCGTGAGGCGGGTGAGTTTTACGCAGTTCACAAAGGCCGTCCATTTTATAATGATCTAGTGAAGTTTATGGCTTCTGGTCCTGTAATGGTTCAAGTATTGGAGGGTGAAAATGCCATTGCTAAGAACCGTGAATTAATGGGTGCAACCAATCCTAAAGAGGCCGATTCTGGTACGATTCGTGCTGATTTTGCAACGAGTATTGATGCGAATGCTGTTCACGGTTCAGATGCCCCTGAAACGGCAGCTGTTGAAATTGCCTTCTTTTTTGGTGGAACGGAAATTCATTCTCATTAATTCACAAAATCCCATTTTAGTTTGATTGGGGATAGCTATTTTAAAAGGCTCTAAAATTTATGCAATAATAATTGCAGCTATGATAGACCTTCCTTCTGAGGCAAGCATGTTAAATGTTCTGCAAGCTGCAGGTGAGTTCATAAAGTCTACCGCTTTATTCTGTAACTGGCAGAATTGATAAATTTTCATATCAGGGAATAGTTGTTTTTCTCCTGTCCCAATTAAATACGCATCCGCTGGAATTTTAAAAATCTCAATCAGTTGGTCTTCAGAAATTGATTTAATATCTTTGCAGTCCCAGTGTGAGTTAATAATTTTCTCAGGAGAAATAACAATGCTATTTTCGTGGGTGGAGGTATTTAATACGATTGATTGGTCGGTATGCGCTTTAACAAAAATTTGGGTATCTGGAACAGATATGCCAACTTCCATGAATCTCTCCTTCTATATTTTATATGTTTAGCGAGTGTCCAATAAGCATCATAAATAAGTTGAAAAATGGACGCATGATATACCATAACAAATTCGCATTTCCGACAGGGATGATAAGTAAGGCAAGTAAAATAAAAACCCCCCAGCGCTCCAGTCGATTATATTTTATTGCCAGATCGTTTGGCAGAAAGCTTGTTACTACGCGGCTACCATCAAGTGGTGGAATTGGGATTAAGTTTAAAACCATTAATGCTATGTTAACCATAATTCCTGCTATACCCATATAATAAAATATCTGACCAGCTTCGGGTTGAGATGACATTAGAGAGACTGATAGTTTTGCAACAATACCCCAGAATATCGCCATTAAAAGATTTGCTGCTGGGCCTGCAATGGCTACTAATGCCATATCTTTTTTAGGATTTTTTAGATTGCGCCAATCAACTGGAACAGGTTTTGCCCAGCCAAAAATAAATCCGCCCATAAAAAATAAAATAAGCGGAACTAATACGGTGCCAACAGGGTCAATATGTTTGATCGGGTTTAAGCTTAATCTGCCCAATAATGCGGCGGTATGGTCACCACGTAATTTAGCAACATAACCATGAGCTACCTCATGAAGCGTGATCGCAAATAATACAGGGATTGCATAAATTAATAATAGTTGAATATTAAAGTTACCCATTGGTGTGTATGGCTTTTTCCGTTATGGTGTTGGGACTATACTATACCTGTTAATCAGCTAACAGTAAAATTGAACATAATTTGGAGGCTTAATGTCTGAACCATTGAACTATCAAGTAACCTCGCTACCTGAATTTTCTAAAATCACAAATGAAAGCATTGTTCCTACTGTAAAATTTTTGGTGAATGAATGTAAAAAGTTACGTGATAGCATCTTGAAAGGGCAAATAAAATATATTTGGGATAATTTGGTATTGCCAATAGATGAGCAGGAAGAAAAATTAAATCAAATGTTTTCGCCTGTCCAACATCTAAATATGGTCGCAAACTCACCTGAACTTAGAGAAGCATACGAAGCATCAATAGAGATATTGACTGAGTATGCAAGCGAGGTTGGTCAAGATAAAACACTCTACAATGCCTATAAATACGTTTATGAAAATGATAAAGCGCTTGATGATGCTCAAAAGAAAGCATTAGAAGATATGTTAAAAGGCTTTGAACATTCAGGTGTGGCGTTACCTGACAAAGAGCGCCAACGGTTTAAAGCAATAAAGTCTGAATTATCTAAGCTCGCTAATAAATTTGAGAATAATGTATTAGATGCCACAATGGGTTGGGAGTATCACACCGATAGCAAGTCTGATTTACAAGGTTTGTCAGAAGATACCTTGGTTGCAGCGGAACACAAAGCAAAAACTAAAAATAAATCTGGGTATGTTCTCGGCTTGGATATGCCGACTTATTTAGCAGTTATGATGGTGTGCGAAAATCGGAAGTTAAGAGAGTTATTTTATTATGAATATTGCACCAGGGCATCAGACCAAGGTAGCAATGCTGGTAAATGGGATAACTCGGAAAATATCGAAAAGCTATTGGCACTTAAAAATGAGCAAGCCAAACTTCTTGGTTTTAATAGTTATGCAGAGTTGTCAATTGATGAAAAAATGGCTTCATCTATACAAGAGGTAAACGATTTCCTGGCTGATTTACTACAAAAATCAAAATCTCAAGCACAAAAGGAATTGGAAGCGTTGCAAAAATTTGCAAATGAACAAGGTTTAGATGGGAAGCTACAAGCTTGGGATGTGACTTTTTATAGTGAAAAGCTTAAACAGAAATTATTTAGTTTCAGTGATGATGAGCTTAGAAAATATTTTCCTTTAGGTAAAGTGTTAGACGGCTTTTACAAAACTATCGAGTCTATTTATGGCTTAACGGTTCAGATTTCGGAAAAATTTGATTGCTATCATGATGATGTCCAATTATTAGAATTTTACGATAATCAGAGTAATTTGAGGGGAAAAATCTATATTGACTTATTTGCTCGTGATCATAAACGTGGTGGTGCGTGGATGGATGACTGCAGGGTCAGATTTAAAAAGTCAGATGGTTCTATTCAGATACCTGTTGCTTATGTAAATGGTAATTTTATGCCGCCAAATTCTGGCAAAGAGGCAACATTGACTCATAATGACGTATTAACCCTATTCCACGAATTTGGGCACGCTTTGCATCATATTTTGACCAAAGTTGACTATCCAACTGTATCAGGTATTAATGGTGTTGAGTGGGATGCTGTGGAGTTACCAAGTCAGTTTATGGAAAACTTTTGTTGGGAAAGTGAAGGGCTGAATTTAATTTCTCGGCACATTGAAACAGGCGAAGCACTTCCTAAAAAAATGCTGGAAAAACTAAATGCATCAAGACAGTTTCAATCAGGTATGCAAATGGTAAGGCAAGTTGAGTTTTCTTGTTTGGATATTGATTTACATAGTGAATATCCAGTTGATGTTCAGAAAACAATTGATAAAGTTCGAGCAAGAACCTCTGTAATAATTCCACCTAAATATAATCGTTTTCAGAATGGGTTTACGCATATTTTTGCGGGTGGATATGCCGCTGGATATTATAGCTATAAATGGGCTGAAGTCCTCTCAAGTGATGCTTTTTCAAAATTTGAAGAAGCTGATAGTATTTTGGATAAGGAAACAGGTCTTTCATTTCTTGAGAATATTTTGGAAAAAGGTGGATCAAAGCCAGCTGCAGAGTTATTTGAAGCTTTCCGTGGGCGCAAACCTAGCGTTGACGCCTTATTAAGACATAGTGGTATAAACGTATAAATGAGTCGAGAAATTGGTGCCGTTGTCGAAGCTGAAGCCACAAAGTTATTAAAGCGAAATAATCATAAAATCATAGCAAATAACTTCAATACAAAATTCGGCGAACTCGATATTATCGCATTTGATGAAATAGACAAGGTGCTGGTATTTGTCGAAGTCAAATATCGAAAATCAGATCAATATGGCAGTGCGCTGGAAATGCTTTCCAGTTCGAAGCAGCGTAAGTTATTCAAAACAGCTCAGGTGTATTTATTGCAAAACGCTAGTTATGAAAATTCTGCTTACCGTTTTGATTTAATTGCTAAAACAGGTGGTCAGGTTGAGTGGATCAGAAATGTGATTGAGCAGTTTTGATAAATTATGAATATTTATAATTTTGATACTGAGCAACTAGATTTTGTCTAAAACGTTTTTTGAGCTGTCGAATATTTGCATAGACCGTTTTTGATAGGTTATGCGTCATTTGTGCTTTTTGTTTTGCTGAAAAATTTGCTTCAATGCTGCTGAAATTAGCCGCATTAGAGACTTCAATGGCATAAACGACTAATGGATTTTCAAGGTTCAATGGCTTAACCAGTTGTTTAACTATATATTGAGCATATGATTTAATGCTAATTTCCGAGGTACTGTCTGTTTCATTATCAATAAAAGTCATTAGCTTTTCAGTAAGCTTAATTCTTTCGTTTTCATCAAGTTGTATCGTCGCTAATTTTACTTCGACGCTGTCATCGTCAAGAATATTCTGGGGTGTATTTTCCAATTTTTGCCAGTGTTTCATTAAATCATCAAGACGTTTGCTATTTCGATGGATAGAATTTTTTGTTTGTTCGAATTGTGAAAGAAGTGTTTTAAACTTGTAATTTGAAGTATTTTCCAATCTTGGTATTTGCAGTGATTTTATATATTTGTGCATGATGTGTATATTTTCTTGGGCGTCTAGTCGTATTTGAATTAATGGTTTTAATGGTATTTCTGGTGGAAGTGTACCAAGTGTTAAAAACATTTGTTCTAATATACCATAAGCAAGCCAGTGTTTAAGTCTGATTTTTTGGCGGCTATTTTCTATTTGTTTGAATAACCTATCTACTTGGTTACTATCAAAATCGGTGCGAGTTTTAAAAAAATAGATGGTCCTACCTGATAGCAGTTCTAAGCATAAAGTAATTATGTTACTAGCATCATCGGTATTAAATAGGCTTAATTGACCACCGCTATTTAATACCTTGCTTAAGAATCCTGGGCTTCTTGATATACCTTCATTAAGTGATATATGATCACCTTCAACTTTTCTTAACGCCAATAATTTTAAATTTTCTGATAAATGTTCTTGTGCTAAGATTTGTTGTTGTGCTTCGTGTAATTGATTGGATAGGGATAATGCTTCAGCAGGAATACCATTATTTTCATATATTTGCATCAGTTCAGCATATCTCGCAACTACCTTACCAAAATGTGCTTTCATCGCAAAGAATATTTCTGAAGGACTGGGGTGAGACTTAGAAAGTAAAAATGTAGAGATCATTTCCTGTTGAAGGGGTTGGGTGAGCTGAGTTAGCTTTAAGTTACGAGCTTGTTTTAACTTCTCGTAAGATGTTTCTACAACATTTAAAAAGATTTGTTCAGTTTCTTCCTCCTGGCGAATTTTTTTGGCATCTAAGATGATTTTGCTTATTAATCCGCTTATTCCTACTATGAAAACATATATCGAGAAATATATAAGCGTATTGTAAGGCACGAGAGTGCCATGGCTGAGATAGTAACCTAAAATAATGGCAATTACAGTAACTGGACCTGCTGTCCAGGCAAGAGATATTAAGGTGGTTTTAATTTTTGAACGTTGTACAGAGACCATCAAATCATTTAAATAGGAACGGTTAATGCTCCTATTAGAAAGTTTGTATTTTTCAGTGGCTAATTTCATATACTAGGTAACTGCGGCTGCTTGAGCTATCCTTTTTATCTTATTTGAAGTGTACTGATTTCTCAAGACGTACAAGTTAATGAATAAAATTTAAAGTTTTTGTTTATTCACGTAAAACTGTTATATGCATTGCAAATAAATAATGTTAAATTCCGATAATATTTTATGGAAAATATAACCACAGCATAATTAGGAGGACGTAACATGAAAACCAGGCTATTGCTTTTAATATCTCCCATATTAGGTATGTGTGTTTTAACGCTTGGCAATGGATATTTTACTACATTATCAACGATTGAATTGAACAATCTTGGTTCTGCTGCTTGGGTGATTGGTGTTATTTCTGCTATGTATTTTTTTGGCATGACTGCTGGGCCCTACTTTTCGCAACCATTAATTGCTCGTGTAGGATTTATAAGGGCATACGCGATTTTTGCTGCGGTTATGTCTATTAGCACAATTTCAATGGGCATGTTTACGAATCCAGTTTTGTGGGGAATTCTTAGGTTTGTTTGTGGATACTCACTTGCAGGACTTTTTATTGTTATAGAAAGTTGGTGTTTGTGTGCAGCAGGTAGTGAAAATAAGGGATCGGTATTTTCTTTTTATTTGTTTGCCTATTATGGGGCGCAATCGTTAAGTCAGTTATTGTTAAATATCCACTTTAGTGAAACATTGGTTGCATTTTGCTTCGTGTCTGTGCTCGCAAGTCTTTCAATTATAATCGTAAGTACAACTCGTGTAGATGCGCCTATCCCTGAAGCAGAGGGACTGACTCCGCCGTGGAAGTTTTTTAATAAAATCCCTCTAGCTATTTTAACTTCTTTTGTTGGTGGGGTTATATTAGGTTCGATCTATACAATATACCCACTTTTTTTACAAGATGTTGGCTTGGGGAGTTCAGGTCTTTCTTATATTATGATGGCAACTGTATTGGGTGGGATGTGTTTGCAAATCCCAATTGGTAAATTGTCAGATAGAATGGATAGACGGCTAGTTATTTTTTATGTGTTAGTCATTTTTATTGGAATTTCAGTATTAATGCTTTTTATCCATCAATTTTATTGGGAGTTGTTATTTGGTTCTTTTCTGATGGGTGGTATGGCATTTGTTTTATACCCGTTGTCTATTAGTCATGCGAGTGATTATGTAAATGAAAATCAAATATTAAGTGTGATTGGTACATTGACTATTACTTATGGATTAGGTTCAATGATGGGCCCTTTAGCAGTGTCATTTGTGATGGAGTTTGTTGGTCCATTTGGCTATTTTGGTCTCATGCTTGCTGTGGCTATACCTTTGTCTCTTTATACTTTGTATCGTATGAAAGTTCGTTTAAAAGCAAAAGAAGATGATAAAGTTAGCTTTTCAAGCGCAACGGCAGAAGTCATGGGTGGTGGGGTCGTATCAGATAGTAATATCGCGGTTGAACAGAACATGGTGGAAGATGGGCCTAATGTATAAGTTATTTGCTATATATACACCCTGATCCTCTGAATTTTACTAGAGTAATCATTTTTTTCTCATTTAGCTCAAACCAGGTTGTACAGTCGGTTGTATATTCAGTCGGCATGCAGCCGCCAATAGTACAGTAACCAGGGTAATAATTTACGTTGCTATGATTATATACATATACTTTGTCATCATTAGGTGCTTGAATGACATTGTTTGGGAACCCCCAGGTATCAACCAGTTCTTGAGCGTTTTTTCCTTCCCAGCTATCTACCATTTTTTTATATTTTGCGCTTGTCGCACAGCCAGTTATAAGCAAGACCAATAAAGAAAGGAGGAGAGGGGGCGTTTTAATAAATTGCATATAGTTAATAGTTATTGTTTATGACAAGAAATATAATTATTAAATTTATTTTATGCAATGTGGTTTATTAAAATCCAACTCTATAGATATACCCATTATGTAAGTTCGAAATAGATTTGTAATATGCCATTGCGGCCGTTTTTGCATCGACAGAAACATAGCCTTTAAAAAATGGTTCGTATGTCTCAAGCGCTTCGGTAATGACGGTTGGGCTAACAATATTGATTCTACGACCATGTGTCATCTCATTACAGGCTGATGTAACAAATCCTTCTAATGCAGAGTTTACCATGGCTGCGGATGTGCCTGTGGTGATAGGTTCGTAATTTAATATACCACTAGTCAATGTAAAAGAGCCGTTATCATTAATATGATTTAACCCTTCTAATACAAGGTTTACTTGCCCCATTAACTTTTGCTGTAGACCGAATAAATAATCTTCACTGGTAACCTCGCTCAGGTGTTTAAAGCGAACGGCGCCTGTGGTTGCGATAAGCGCATCAAAGTGACCAATATTTTTGTACATATTGCGAATAGAGGTTATTGAGCTAATATCAACCTTAATTTTAGTCTTATTAATGCTTACGGGGATAACTTCTAGCTCTTTTTGGGTCAGTAATTTGACAACAGCGCCTCCAATTTTCCCTGTGGCGCCAACAACGATAACTTTCATGTGTATCCAATATAATATTTAACTCAAAGTAAAGTGTAGAAGGTTATATCTGATTATCAATGGCTGAAAGAGTATTCGATGGTGCAAATTTTAGATATATTTTTAATGTCTAAAGTGCCTCATACCTGTAAATACCATGGCAAGCCCATGTTCATTTGCGGCGTCAATAATTTCTTGATCACGAATAGAACCACCTGGTTGTATTATACAGCTAACACCTGACTCTGCAGCAGCGTCAACGCCATCTCTGAATGGGAAGAATGCATCAGATGCAACAGCAGAATTTTTAATGTCTAAATTTGCTTCTTTGGCTTTTTCTAAGGCGATTTTAGAACTGAATATTCGGCTCATTTGTCCAGCGCCAATGCCAATCGTCATTTTATCCTTAGCGTAAACAATGGCATTTGACTTAACAAATTTAACAACTTTCCAAGCGAATAGTAAGTCGATAATTTCTTCTTCTGTTGGTTTGCGATCTGTAACAATTTTAAGATCATTATAGGCGACAACACCCAAATCTCTGTCTTGAACGAGTAAACCACCATTAATGCGTTTATATTCGTATCCAGCAGGAGTTGCAGTGTCCCAATTGCCAGTTGTTAATACGCGTACATTCTTTTTAGAAGATAATATTTCTGTCGCCTTGGCTTCAATTTTTGGGGCAATAATTACCTCTACAAATTGATTGTCAATTATACTTTTTGCAGTTTTAACATCTAATGTTCTGTTAAAAGCGATAATTCCACCAAACGCAGAAGTTGAGTCGCATTTAAACGCTTTTTGATAAGCAGTTTGAATGTTATCTGCAATAGCGACACCGCAGGGATTTGCGTGTTTTACAATTACACAAGCGGGTTTTTCAAAAGTTTGTACACATTGAAGTGCGGCGTCAGTATCAGCTACATTATTAAATGATAGTGCTTTACCTTGTATTTGCTTTGCATTTGCAACAGCAGGGAAATTAAAATCAGATTCGACAAATAAGGCAGCATTCTGATGTGGATTTTCACCATATCGCATCTCCTGTTTTTTTGTCAGCTGTAGATTGAATGTATTAGGGAAAGTATGTTTAGAAGACTTCGATTCAATATCCAGTTTACCTAAATAATTTGCAATCATTCCATCATACTTTGCTGTTTGTTCAAATGTGCTTAATGCGAGTTCAAAACGGGTGCTATCTGATAATGCACCATTATTTTCATTAAGTTCTGAGATAATCCTGTCATAGTATTTTATGTCTGCTACGACTGCAACATCCTTATGGTTTTTAGCTGCAGAGCGAAGCATGGTTGGTCCACCAATATCTATGTTTTCAATGGCATCTTCAAATGAACAGTTTGGTTTTTCAATGGTTTGTTTGAATGGGTACAGGTTTACAATTACCATATCAATTGGTTTGATATCGTGTTGATCCATAACAGCATTATCGACACCACGGCGACCAAGTAAGCCACCATGTACTTTAGGGTGAAGTGTTTTGACACGACCATCCATCATTTCTGGGAAACCAGTATAGTCAGATATTTCAGTAATCATAATATCATTTTCTTGTAAAAGTTTGGCTGTGCCACCAGTGGAAATGATATCTACATCATGTTTTCTTAATTCAGCTGCAAACTCAAGAATGCCAGTTTTGTCAGATACACTTATTAAAGCACGAGTAATTTTTCTCATTTTTTTTGTTCCTGGATTATTATGTGATTTATATTTAGGGATTTATTGTAACGCGTCAAAAAATAAAAGTCATAGATAATTATTTTATCCAAAAGATATTATGTAACTGTGTATTAAATCTCTGTTATTTTATTTACTAATTCCATTAAGTAGTAATACGGCAATGTATATGCTATTAATATTTTCTAGTTGCAGTCATTATTAGTCATCATCTATCTTGAAGATTGACTGGCAATTGTGTAAATAAATGATTAATATTTATTCCATAGTTACGAAGATTGGAGAGAGAGTATGGGAAAAGAGAGTTCAGTTGCACCAAAGGAGCGTGTCAATATTGTATATAGTCCCGCAACAGATGGTGTAGAGGAAGATGTCGAAATTGCGATGAAAACCTTGGTTGTTGGTGAGTTTACGTCTGAAATTGACCCAACACCGCTTGCTGAAAGAAAAGCAATTAACGTGGACAAAGATAATTTCAATGATGTTCTGAAAGGTCAGAAATTAAAGTTATCATTAAATGTTAAAAATGCATTGGATGAAAGTGCAGAAGAAGATGCAGAAATGGCTGTGAATTTAAAGTTTGAATCGCTTGCTGATTTTTCTCCTGATGGGGTTGTGGAACAGGTTCCAGAGCTTAAGCAATTGATTGAGCTGAGAGAGGCGCTGAAAGCGGTTAGAAGTCCTTTAGGTAATGTGCCTGAATTCAGGAAGCGTTTGGCGGGTATAATTGATAATGAAGAGACTAGAAAGCAGTTGCTTGATGAACTAAATCTAGAAGATGAAAAAAACAAAAAAGATGAGTAGAGGATTGTAGGATTATGGCAAAAGAAGAAGCTTTAAAGGCAGGTGCCGCGACAGAAACCCAGGAAAAAAAAGGTATTCTCGAAGAGTTGCTTGATATTTCCAACCTTTCTGCAGGTGAGGATTCTGGCAATTTGGCAAGAAAAGGATTAAATGCCTTTATTAATGAGCTTTGCGAACCAGCGCGCCAAGGTGAAAAAATATCAGGTGCACTTATAAATGATATGCTTGCTAAGTTGGATCAAAAAATTTCAAAGCAAATGGATAATATCTTACATCATCGTGATTTTCAAAAACTCGAATCATCGTGGCGTTCTTTAAAATATCTGGTTGATAATACAGATTTTAGAGAGAATACAAAAGTTAATATATTGAATGTTACTAAAGATGAATTGATAGATGACTTTGAAGATGCACCAGAAATCCCGAAGTCTGCATTATATAAATTGGTGTACACAGGTGAGTATGGTCAGTTTGGTGGTCAGCCTTATGGAGCGATAGTAGGTAACTTCGATTTTAATCCTGATGCCCGTGACGTGGGATTATTGCAAGATATTGCTAGTGTGAGCGCTATGGCACATGCACCATTTATATCAGCAGCTGGACCGAAATTCTTTGGAGTTGATAGTTATAGTAAGCTTCCTGATTTGAATGACCTAAACTCAATATTCGAAATGCCACAGTATGCAAAATGGAATGGATTTAGAGAGTCTGAAGATTCGCGCTATGTAGGTTTGACATGCCCAAGATTTTTATTGCGCTTGCCTTATAGTGAAACTACGACGAAAGCGAAAAAATTTGACTATACAGAAGATGTCAGTGAAGGCCATAATGAGTTTTTATGGGGTAATGCGGCTTTTGCAATGGCTGGTAGAATTCACAATAGCTTTGCTAAATATCGTTGGTCAGCAAATATTACTGGGCCAAAAGGTGGTGGTGCAGTTGAAGATTTACCTATATATAATTATGAAGCGCTAGGTGAAACGCAGACTAAAATCCCTACAGAAGTATTGGTATCTGAGCGTAGAGAGTTTGAATTGGCTGAGCAAGGTTTTATTGGCTTGAGCATGAGAAAGGGCAGTAATAATGCTGCATTCTTTTCTGCAAATTCTTGTCAAAAACCGAAGGTGTTCCCTAATACACCCGAAGGAAAGGCTGCTGAGACAAATTACAAGTTAGGTGGGCAATTGCCATATTTGTTTATTGTTTCAAGGCTTTCACACTATATTAAAGTTTTACAAAGAGAAAATATTGGTAGCTGGAAAGAACGAGATGAGCTTGAAAGAGAGCTGAATAAATGGATTAGTCAGTATGTAGTTAATATGGAGAATCCATCACCAGAAGTTAAGAGCCGTTGTCCGCTGCGTGCAGCTGAAATAAAAGTTTCTGAGGTTCCTGGAGAGCCAGGTTGGTATAAAGTTCAGATGAGTGTTCGCCCGCACTTTAAGTATATGGGCGCAAGTTTTACCCTTTCACTAGTGGGTAAGCTGGAAAAACAATAGTGGTTTTTTTTTGGGTTTATTGCCTAAATTTGAGAGTAGCTTTTTGTTTAATTAACCTTATTAAAGGAGAGAAAATATGGCATTACCAATTTATGCGGATGTCGCTTTTGAGAAAACTGGTCCCGTTAAAGATTCAAACAACGTGGCAACGAATTATAAACAACAAATTTTAGTTCAGTCTGTTAGACATGAAACTAAAATAGCGCAATCTTCACAACAAGGCTTTGCTGCTTCTGTTGTCAGACCAGAAGGTGTGGTAGTGACTGTAGCAAGTGGAGAGTATATTCCTGAGTTTTATCAGGCGCACTTTACTGGTGATAAAGTAAAAACTTTTACTATAACATATACTACAATTGGCAAAGATGGCATGCCTGCTGATGATATGATTGTTAAAGTAACTGGCGGTGTTGTGAGTAAAATTGATCATCATCATCCAACTCTTTTAGATGATGAGAATGATAAACTACCATCATTATATGATATCACAATTGCGTACCAGGATATTGAAGTTCAACATAAGCCTGGTGGAAAGCAAATGACATATTCTTGGAAGGATCACTTTTAAGATAAGTTTAAATGCATAAAATAAGACTGCTTGAAAGGATTACAGCCTGGGAAACTGGGCGTATATCTCGCTTTAGCGAGGCAACCGAAGCAGATATTTTACAATCTATTTTACACCACCTTGAGCGTATGTTGAATACGAAACAAGGCGGTGTAAAGCTGTTTTCAGATTACGGTGTTCCCGAATTCCATGATTTGACGGATGGGTTTGTTGAAGAGGAAATTAAAAAAATTATCTCAAAATATGAACCACGTTTGGAAATTGATAGTGTATCTCGACTTCCCGTTAAAGATAACGAGACGTCTAATATTGAGATTTCTATTGCTGGAAAGGTTAAAGGGAAAGAAAGTATACTTAGGTTTACAACCGTCCTTACTTCAAATGGACGTGTAACTGTTCAATTATAATTTATAATATAAAGTTGTAAATTCTTCATTTTCCATCTATTTATTATTAGATAGTGATCATTTTTAAAGCCTTCTAGCAGGGATGTATTTGTATGGCCAAGTTTCAGGATATTTATAAACAGGAACTCCACAATGTTAAGCAATTAAGTAGGGAATTTTCTGAGGCTCATCCTAATGTGGCGCCAATGTTGCGTGAAAAATCTACCGATCCTGATGTTGAAAGGCTTTTGGAAGGTTTTGCATATGTCTCGGCACAAATACAAGAAATTATTGATGATCAAATCCCAGAATTTAGCGGTGGGTTAATAAAGAAATTTTTTCCTCATTATTTGCGTCCACTCCCAAGTGCGACAATTATGTCGTTTAAACCTAAGGCGGAACTTTCTGAGCCATTTACGGTAAAGAAAGGGGCTGGTTTTGCCTCTATACCTGTTAATGGGACAACGTGTAAATTTAGGTTATGTGAGAACTGTTTGATAAAACCAGTTAATCTCGAGTCAGCAAGGCTGGTTAAAAATTCAGGTGAACAACAGTTTATTGAGCTAAACTTTTCATTGTCTGGGGTTGACTTGAGCGCTTGGTGGACAGATAGTTTGAGATTCCATTTGGGTGGAAGTTTTTCGGATGCCTGCCAGCTATACTATACTTTAATGCGTTTTGTTGATCGAATTGAGGTGGGCTCTGGTGAATATTCGTATCAAATTTCTAAAAATAATTTAATTGATAATGGATATAGTGACGAAGAGGCAATCCTTCCATATCCTGGGCATGCAAGTACATCATACAGGATATTACAAGAATATTTTTTAATGCCAGAAAAATATCTGTATGTGAGTATTGGTGGCTTGGAAAAATGGCGTGAAAGAGGTCAAAGTAATCGTTTTTCAATAAAGTTGTATCTGAGTAATAGTGTTAAAAATGTGCCAAAACTTAACGCATATTCATTTTTATTACATACTGCGCCTGCTATAAACCTATTTGAATATGATGCTAAGCCAATAGTATTAAGTCATATGCAATATCAATACCCAATCTATCCAGATGCGATAGAGAGGTCACATTACCCAATATATACTGTGAAAGAAGTTCAGGGTTACCAGCAAGGTCGGGTTAAGGCTAAGCACTATGTCAATATTGATGATGTTAGAGAAAAGACAGATAAGCAACTTGCTTATGACATCGTAAATAAATCATCTATTACTGGTGAGGGCTTGGATAGTTATATATCGGTTTTATATAATGATGGTGAAGATATTAGTTCTGAAGAGACGTTATCTATTCTTTTAGAGTGTTCTAATGGTAGCTTGCCAGAGTATCTGTCAAAAGGGGAGATTAATTTACCAACTGGAAATTCGCCTAGTTTGCTGTCATTTGAAAATTTATATGTACCAACAACGTACAAAATTCCTCCTGATGATGATGAATGGATGTGGAGGCTTCAGTCAATGTTGTCAATCAATTATTTGTCGATAGCTAATGCGGAGAATTTAAGGTCATTATTAAGGTTTTATTTATTTTTAAATAAAGGACGTCATGTTACTCGTACTGCCTTTCAGCGTCAGATAGACAGTATTGAAGATGTTAGTGTAAATAATATAAACCGCATGGTTTCTGGTATCATGATGAGGGGGCAAAATATCAGATTGAAATGCAAGCTTAATGATTTTGGATCTGAAGGTGAGGCATTCTTGTTTGTAAATATACTTGATCGTTTTTTTGCAACGTATACCACTTTAAATTCATTTACGTTACTTGAGTTAATTGATTCGTCAACAGGAGAAGAAATTTCATGGCCAATGAGAATGGGCGAACAGCTACTCAGCTAATTGACCACTTTGTAGCAAAAAGTCATCGCTTTGGTTTTTATCAGGCCATAAGATGGTTGGGTAATGTTTCGCAAACACTTCAGGATCAAGGGGAAGAGCCATTTAAAATAAGGGTATTGCCTCAGCTAAGTCTTGATTTTATTGGTAATGATATTCGATCAGCCAGTTATGATAAAAAAACAAATACAATTGAGCTTACGGTAACATTTTTAGCGCTGTATGGCACCGCTTCGCCTTTGCCGACTTTTTATACAGAAGATTTAATGCTAGAGGTTTCTGAGGACATTACGGTTGCTAAAGACTTTCTGGATATATTTCATCAAATATTATACCAGAAGCTTTATGATGTGTGGTTGAAATATAGGCTAAATCAGTGTGCTTTTGAGGCGGTAGATCAGAAATACATCAATAAGCTTTATCATTTAATTGGCTTGGGCGATAAAACGTTGCGACAAATGGTGCCAGGTGCGAAGAGTTTAGTTAAGTATATTGGACTATTTAACCAGCAACCAAGATCATCAAAGAACTTGGAAATTCTGTTGAAAGATTATTTTGGTGTATCAGTAAAGGTTAAATGTGGTCATAGATCTATACAAAAAATGTCAAGTTCACAATTAGTTAGTCTAGGTGAAAAGAATGCCAAGCTAGGTCAAGAAGTTTATTTAGGTTCGCAGGTAAGTGATGTCAGCTCCAGTATTTCGATTGGTATCTTTGGTTTATCAACGAGGGAGTTTAATTTATTCAGCTATCAGCAAATATACTATAAGGCATTATCATTTTTGGTTAAATTTTTCTGTAATGTACCGATTAAAAGTTTTGTTACTATTTATTTAAAAACTGGAGAAGTCAATGCTTGCAGGCTAGGCTTAAGGGAGTGGAGTAAGCTTGGGCAGAACGCTTGGACTGCACCAAGTAATGATATTGAATATTTTGCTAGATACGAGATTATATAGAAATGAGAAAGAAATTATGAAATATGAGAATATAAAACCAAGTAATTTTGCCAAGGTAGTTTGCGCTATTTTTGCAAGCGGAATGATTTTTTTATTAGGTGCTTGTTCCAGTTCTGTTACCAGGCAGACAGCGGATTGGGGTTATGCGAAGGGTGCAATTAGCATAGAGCTAAAAGCAGAAAAATCTCTTAATGTCTTTGATGGATATTCACATGCACTCAGTGTTGCAATTATTCAGGTTTCCTCGCCAACAAAACTAATGCAGATACTTCAGACTCCTAATGGAATTGTAACAGTTATTGATAACAATAAACCGCTTGAAGGACAAACTGTCTTTAAAAGGATATCTTTACAGCCTGGAGAAAATAAAAAATTATTGCTTGATCGTGCAAAAGGAACTGAATATGTGTACCTAGTCTTTGGTTATGCATCAGAAATTGTTAGTAAAAGTGATTATTTAATACCTATTCCGTTAGATGAAACACCGCAGCCTTTGGATATTAAAGTCGTGCTTGGTGCAACATACGTTTCTAGTATTAATTATACAAAATAAAGGTTAATTGTATGGAATTGTTTAAACAAATTAGTTGGCAACAGGGTCTATTTTTGCAACCGCAGCATTTTCAGCTTATTGATGCTCACCATGATTTTCAAAGAAGTAATTTTACCAGGTTGACTCATGCGTATGGTTGGGGCAGTGAGAAAATTAATATTGACAAAGCAGCGTTACAAGAACAGCAAGTAAAAGTAGTGTCGGGAACTATTTTATTTAAGAGCGGTGCTTTAGTGGCGATTGGTGAGAATGCTGTTATTGCTCCTCGGTCATTTAGTAAAAGCTGGGAAAATCGTTCAAAGCCCTTAATTGTTTACTTGGGCGTTAGGCGTTTGGATGAACATGTGCAAAACGTTACGACCGTTAAATCCCTAAGCGACGTTAAAAAAGTTCAAACTCGTTATGTCGCTCTTGAGCAACCAGAGCTAGTTAAGGATATGTACCATGGTGGACCTGATGCACATATTAATCAACAGTTATTTGTTCTACAGCTTATATGGTCTCACGAATTGGAAGAATCAGCAGAATATGAGTTAATCCAGATTGGTAAAGTTGTTCAGCGTGGCGATAAACTGATTTTGGACTCACAGTTCATCCCACCCTGTTTATCAATACGAAGTTACCATCAGCTTAACAATTTGGTAAAAGACTTAAGAGATGATTTGTATGCTAGGGCTAAACAGCTTGATCTTTATAAATTTCCAACGGCGGGCCAAGATAATGCGGCTGTAACCAGGCAATGGTTTAACTTGCTTGCGTTGCAAGTATTTAACAGATACATTCCTGTTATATCTCATTTGCTTGTTGTTGAATTGGTTACACCTGCGGAGTGTTTTGGTGTGTTGTTGCAGCTAGTGGGTGAATTAAAAACTTTTTCGCAAGAGGAATCTGTTACGCTTGGTGGGAAAGAGCGAGACGAGTATTTTATTGAATATCAGCACAATAACTTAACTGAAATATTTGATAAAATTCGCCGTTTAATATTTAAACTATGTGATAATATTACCTTTGTTCCGCATCAGTTTTTTGCGCTAGATTACATTAATGATGTTTATACGACTGATCTCCCAAGTAGTGTATTTACGCCTAGAACAAGCTATTATTTGAGAATACATGCCGAAGAAAATACACAAGAATTAAGCACAGTTAACTTTGAATCCCAACTGAAAGTAGGTTCTGTTGTAAGTATTGACACGATTATTGAGCGGGCGCTTTCAGGTATTCCCATTGAGATGTTAGATAGTGCACCTGCAGGTGTTCCAAAAGATTCTGTATGTGTGTATTGTCGACTTGATCCAACCGCAGAAGAGTGGCGATCTGTGGTATCGTCTCAATCTATTTCCGTATTTTGGGCTGAGCCTATTGCAGGTGTAAGTATAGACTTTGTTTCTGTGAGGTCATAACCATGAGTATGGTAACAAATTTTAGTGAAGTATTTGCTTATGCGATAGGGCTTCAAAATAGCCAATTTAAGGGGCAATCTATTGACGATGTTCAAGCTAAGTTGGATAAGCTTTTTGACGAGATTAAAAAAGAAAGCTTGTTATCTTTTCCTGAGGAGATATACAACGACAGTTTATTTGCAATGTGCGCGTGGATTGATGAATTGGTTTTATGTTCAAGTTGGAAAGAGAAACTAGCTTGGAAAAAGAAAATGTTACAAAAGCAGTATTTTAATACAACGAGAGCTGGAGAGATTTTTTTTGAGAAGCTTGATGCTGTCCCTCCTGGGGAAATTGGTTTGCTTGAGGTTTATTATTATTGCTTAAAGTTAGGCTTTAAGGGTAAATATCATCGTGGTCAGGATAATGCAATTATAGCAGAGAAGTGCAAAAACTATTACAGACTGATTATTGATCAGTATGGTGGGGATTTTAATAAGCCCTTGGTGAATTGTTCGTTAACACCGCTTGCGGCTGTGGAAAATGTTTTGCCACAAAGCGGTGAAAGAAGCGCAGTTAAGAGTTTCTGGTCAAAGTTTGTTTGGTGGCTTATTCCGCTTATTCCATTTGGTATTGTTACAATTGTTTTTAATGAAGTCATTCAAGCAATGGCATTAGATTATTTTAAAAGCTTAAGTTGATTAAGGTATTTTAGGTATGATTAAGAAAATACTAAAAGTATTATTTATTTTAGCCTTATTGATTGTTCTGGCAATTGTGAGCCTATTTGCCTGTTTATTTTTCAGAATACCGCTTTGGTGGGGCGTGGTAATTTTTGTTGGTTTTATTCTGGTATATTATTCTGTTAAGTGGTTATTTAAGTTACTAAGGCGATACATTAGAAAACGAAAGCTGGGTGAGCAGGATGAAGAGGAGCCCGCTGATCAATCCTTTGAAGAGAGCTTCAATAATGCACTCATGCATTCTAAAAATTATTATAAGGAGCGTAAGAAAAAACTACCTTGGTATATACTATTGGGCGGATTAGATAGTGGTAAATCGAGTCTTGTTAATGGCTCCAGAGTTTATACACTTTCTGAAAAAATTGATCCAAATGCTGAAGTTTTGCCAACACAGACTGCGCACTGTTGGGCGCTAGACCATTCTGTTATTGCTGAAACAAGCGGTGCTATGTTTTTGGCAAAACCTTCTAGAATTGCACTACGCGCCTGGAGAAAGCTGGTTCATAAAATAAAGATAAATAAACGACCTGTCTCTTATACACATCTGACGCTGCCGACGATCTACTCTGTGTAGAT
>OLID01000390.1_pt1 | contig 19933 bp, 14 predicted proteins | sample 1609361 | NCBI WGS metagenome assembly OLID01 (sample SAMN05416778, study PRJEB24817) | seawater metagenome | isolation source: Sea water | place: Canada:Atlantic | collected 2013-07
ATCTACACAGAGTAGATCGTCGGCAGCGTCAGATGTGTATAAGAGACAGAAAAGTAACAGATAATCCTTGTTAAATATTTAAAATAGGATAAGTCACACAATAAAATGATGAAATCATTTCGTCATTGATATATTGTATTTATGTAAAAACTTATAGCTGTTATGATAATAGGCAGTATCTTTATAAAATCATTCGTTTACATTTTTATGATAAAAAAATCTTTCAAACAAACTTTACTCTTAAATATTGGAGCCTTTATTTTAGTAGCCATACTTGAAACATTAAGCATGTTGATTTCTAAAGATAATTTTGATAGTAATTATTCTTTTATGAAATGGAATTTAAGTTTTTCTATGTATATAATGGGAGTTATTTGGGTAAATCATTTTATTTTAATACCATTTATTTTAGATAAAAAATGGTATTTATTATATGGAATATTGCTAATTGCAACCATATTCTTAGCTGCAACTATAAGAGGGTATGACAATGGGGTAAATATAAAAAGTATTAGTAAAATGTTTTTCTTTCTGTTTTACACTACGGGTTCTGGTATGGCAGCATTTTTCTTAAGAAGAAATAGAATCATTCAAAAAGAAAATATTGAAAAAGAAAGATTACAAAGAGAAATTGAACTGAAGTATTTAAAAGAACAGGTAAACCCACATTTTTTATTTAACTCATTAAATAGCATTTACTCACTATCTAGACAACAATCTCCAGAAACACCAGATTTAGTAATGCAGCTTTCTGAGTTAATGAGATATCAATTAGAAAGCTCTAAAAAGGATACTGTTCTTTTAAAAGAAGAGATTGAATTTATAGAAAATTATTTGTTACTTGAAGAAAAAAGATTGAGTAAACGCTGTAAAGTTGAGTTTTTAATTAATGGAGAATTGATTGGGTATAAAATTGCTCCAATGCTGTTGATACCATTTGTAGAAAATGCGATTAAACATGGAGCTCAAAGTACAAATGAACAGAGTACAATTGATATATCAGTAACAATAAATAATTCTACCCTAAATTTGTTAATAGACAATTCTAAACCAAAAAATATTTCTGTATCACAAAGAACTGGTTTGGGGCTTGAAAATGTAAAGAGGAGATTAAACTTATTATACCCAAATTCTCATGTATTACTAATTGAAGATAAAACAAATTCATTTCATGTGAATTTATCTATTGACTTAACTGTTTCACTTATAAAAAAACAATAAATGATTAAAGTTGGTATCGTTGATGATGAAATACTTGCACGTAAAGTTTTAGAAGAATATTGTTCTAAAATTAACAACTTCGAATTGGTAATAAGTACTGGTAATCCCATAGAGTTTATCAATTTTATGCAGCAAGATAAAGTAGATCTTATTTTTTTAGACATAGAAATGCCAGAATTAAACGGAATGGAAATTCTACGTTCAATGCTAAATCCACCAAAAGTGATTTTAACCACAGCGTATTCTGAATACGCCTTAGAAAGTTATAATTATGGCGTGGTTGATTATTTATTAAAGCCTATAAAAATTGAACGTTTTTTAAAGGCAATTCACAAAGTTTCTGCAAATGAAATTATGCCCCAAAAAAAAGAGATCAATAAAGAAGAACTTCAAATAAAACATGATGGGATACCTGTTAATATCACATTTTCTTCAATACAATACATACAAAGTTTTGGTAATTATTTAAAAATATTTACAGACACTAGAATGTATTTAATTTCTGAAACGTTGATTAATATTATTAGATTATTATCTGATGATTTTCAACGTACTCATAAGTCTTATATTGCTAATTTAACTAGAGTAACAAAGGCAACACGAACAAATGTGTACGTTGAAAAAAATACTGTTCCTATAAGTGCAATGTATAAAGTTGCGGTTTTTGAAAAGTTAGAGGCTTTCACCAAATCATAAAAAACTTTAAAACCTTTATCATTTACTCATTCAACTACTCTACTTCAATTGTCAGCACTTTCTCAAATAGATCAGTAATTAAATATTGTTTTTCTTTTGGAGTTACCTCTCTAAAGTATCCTAATAAATCTTTAGATGTTGCATATCTATCTGTGTTTATTTTTAGTTTTCCACTTGCTGTATTCCAATCTTTAAGAAAATGTTTTAAAGCTTTATTTACGTTCTCCTCTCCTATTACTTTTTGCAATTTGTACATATTAATTGCTCCTTTTGCATAATAGATGTAATCTTGATTTTCTACCAATGTAAGAGATGGTTCTTTTCTACTTTCTCTTTGTTTTCCTTCTTTATATTTATCTTTTTGAAGCTCTAAAAACTGTTGCACTTTTTCTTCAGAATATTCCTGTTTTAATACCATGATTGCTGCATATTGTGATAAAGTTTCTAAAATCATCAATTGTCCTTGCACATTAGCAGCTTCTACTTGCATACCAAACCATTGGTGGGCAATTTCGTGTGCAGTCACATAAAATGCCATATCTACATCTTTTTCATCATCAATATCCAAAACAAATCCTATAGACTCTGAGAATGGCACAGTTCCTGGAAATGATTGTGCAAATTGTGCATAACGCGGAAACTCCATGATACGTAATTGTTCATATTGATATGGACTAAAATGCGTACTGTAATAATCTAATGACCCCTTCATAGACCTCATCATTCTATCTATGTTGTACTCATGTCCTTTATGATAGTATATTTCTAAATCTACTTGTTTTGAAACAGCATCGGATTTTGAAATCCATTTTTCTTTTTTTAATTCATATCGTGCTGAAACCATCGCATAAAAGTTAATGATAGGCTGCTTCATTTTATAATGATAATAACTGCGGTTATTCTCCTTCCATTGTTTTATTAATTTCCCTGGAACTATCGCTGTTTGATCAATTTCTGTTCCTATGATCATTTCAAAATTAATACCATCAGAATCACCACCAGATCTTGCATTTTGAAGTTCATTCACATTTTCTATTGATGCTTTATGTACTCTTTTAGGTAATTGAAATTCTAAGCGTTTCTTTATGTCTTGAAGCTCATACTTTTTAGTATATCCTAACGTTGGAAAGTTTTCGTTATTGAAAAAAGTCCCATTTTCTACAATTGCCGTGTTAGATCCTGACGCCAGGAATCCTTTAGTTGTATACGTTTGTTTGAAACTCATTTTTATAGAATCACCTGGTTTTAAAGGAATTTTTAGTTTGTGAATGGTATAATAATATTTACTGTATTCGCTATTTATTGTAGCTCCACCCTCAAAAGAAACATCGTTTATAACCACATTGTCTTCTATTATTTTTTGAATATGTACCTCATTAATAATAGCTTCTTTTGTGTTTTTGAGGATATAATAACCTTCTGTAGTATAATCTCTTGATGAAGGATACAACTCAATTTTTAAATTCACATCCACTATTTTGGGTTGCGGTATATATTCAAATTTCTTTAATGCTTTTTCATAGCCAGCTCTAAATGCTGTAGTTTCAGAACTAGTCCAGTAATTATTTAAAACATTAATGTTGTAAAAAATGAAACTCCCAAGTATAATAAATAGCGTCATAATAACACTTCCAAGTATAAAGAGTGGTTTGCTTATTCTTTGTTTACTTATTTTTAGACGTTTTATGAGATTAGTTTCTGTGCCTCTTACTATAAAAAGTGACCCAATAATAAGTAATAGTGCCCCAAAAAGAAACCAATAGGATTTAACGAATAAATAGGGCTTCAAAAAGTGGCCATAGCCATTCATATCAGAATAAGTTCCTAGAGAACGTCCACCAAAAAAATACAAATCGTGATCGAAGCCAAATACACCCAAGGTAATGGTAGAAATGAATAAAATAATGACCACCATAATACCCACAAACTTTTGGTTTACAAATGCTTGAACAAAGAAAGCTATAAATGTGAATAATGCTAAAGACGGTAATATTTCAAGGAAAAACCCGGAGAAGTATACCGAAAATTCGTAGTTGTAATACCCGTTTAGGGTCTGAAAAATAATACCAGAACTAATCAAAGCGAGCATTAATACTACATAAATAAGATTAAGTCCAATGTATTTGCCTGCGAGGTTTATAAAACTAGACATTGCTGTAGCATCGTAAATCAAGTTTAATTTAGCACTTCGTTCTTTCCAAACCAATTCGCCAGAATAAAACACCAAGATGATGATGAAAAAATATATTGATGTTTCTTTTAGTTCTTCAACAATAAAATAGGTTGCAGGAAAACTATCGACTCCATACACAGTTCCAAGGTTTACAGAATTAATCAAAATGATGATCATTCCACAAATAACGATGGCCCAAAATGAAGGCTGCTTACAAATACTTATAAAATAAAACCAAGAAAACTCCTTTAATTGTGTCCATTTTGATAGCATACCATATTGCTTTTTAGCGCCGGGTATACTTATAGTACTAGTATCACTAACAGATTCAATAGTTGAAACTTGTCCTTTTTTTCTTTTAGACTGCTTGTTTTTAACCACATTAAAATTAAACTTTTTATAACCATAAAACAACGCAAGTATCCCAAGAGAAAACCAAAACAATTTGTTATACATCAGCGCTCCTCCAAAAAATGGAATGCTTTGTGTCCCTTTTTCTATTAAGGACCAAGACTTTGTAACATAAGTTGTTGTTGTTAATGAAAATGGATCTAAAATGGCTTGCCAAAAGTCGTTAGTAATAGCTTTTGTTAACATAAATACCACAAACAAGAAAATGCCTTGCGTGTATACTACAACTAGATTTCTACTTAAAGCACCAGTGACAAAAAATAAAGATGCTCCAAAAAATAAGGTAGGCAAGATTACTATTAGAAAAGTTTTTAAATACGTTAAAAAACTAAACTCTAATAGATGGTTTGGGTTATGCCAAGGCATAAATTCACCTAATATCATTCCGAATAATACACCAGAAAACACGAATAGCAAAATAGTAAACGAGCCTAAAAATCGACCCAATAAATAATCTTTTTTCTTGATTGTTGTAGAAAAAATAAGTGATTCAATTTCATACTCAAAATCTCTTAATACAGAAACGCCCATAATCATTGAGGCTAAAATCATAAATATGCCAGTAATTGCCCCCATTGTTTTTGCAATTACAAATGGTGAGTTTTTTTTCATAACCCCAAAATCAGCGCCTTGAAAAATAAAATCTACACCAACAATAGCAAATAGAAAAAGAAATAAAAAGAAAACATACGTGTCTGGTCGCTTTATACGATATTGTATTTCGAACTTAAAAATGTTATACCACATAATTAATTTGATTTAAGGTTTGTATTGCTAAATATTTGCGAGAAATACACATCTTCTAAACTAGCATTAAGACTAGTGAAGCCATCTCCTGGATTCGTATCGCTTAAAATGTGAATGGTTGGCTTTCCAAGAAATAATTTTTCACTGATGACTTGGTAGTTTTGTTTGTAAAAGTTTAATTCGGGCTTTTCAATTGTTTTTTTATAGACCTTGCCTTTTAAGTCTTCAATTATTTGTGATGGATTTCCTTTTAAACAAACTTGACCTTGATTAATAATTGCCATATTTGTGCAGAGCTCTTTAACATCATCTACAATATGCGTTGATAGTATGACTACTGTGTGTTCTCCTAATTCACTTAACACATTGTAAAAACGATTCCGCTCTACTGGATCTAATCCTGCAGTTGGTTCATCCACAATAAGTAGTTTTGGGTTATTCAATAAAGCTTGTGCGATACCGAAACGTTGTTTCATTCCACCAGAAAAGCCTTTCAAATTTTGTTTTCTTACTTCATATAAGTTGGTTTTTTGTAAAAGTGCTTTCACTAATTCTTGACGCTCACTTTTATTCGAGACCCCCTTTAGTACAGCAAAATGATTTAGCAATACTTCAGCAGACATTTTAGGGTATAAACCAAACTGTTGTGGTAAATAACCTAATACTTGGCGTAATTCGTTTTTTTGCTTTAAAACATCTATATCACCAAGAGTAATAGACCCAGAGTCGGCTTCTTGTAATGTTGAAATAGTTCTCATTAAAGTAGATTTACCAGCTCCGTTTGGTCCTAATAAACCAAACATTCCAGTAGGGATTTCTAGAGAAACATTTTGAAGTGCTTTTACACCATTAGAATAGGTTTTTGATAAATTGTCAATAATGAGTTCCATAATTGTATGTTTTTAAATTAATTTTAAGCAAACTTATATGGCATTCCTATTCTTAAAAAGGAAATGGGATGTAAAACATTTTAGATGCTTCACAAGTATTCTTAAACGGTATTAACGCACTTAGTCCCTCTTTGTAATCGTTTTATCACTTTTAGATTATTGTTTGTCAACTAATTTGTTTGAAGTGTATTATTTAATTAATATTGGCCTATGAAGTTAAAAATATCAGATAGAAAGAAGAAAATTATAATAAGGCTATATAAAATAGCGCTTGTGATTATAGGTTTAATAATTGTACTATTTAATGACGTTTTTGGTAAATTAGAAGGTTTTACAGAGTTTATTGCATTTTATTTCATTATTATATTTATCACAATTTCGTATTGGTTATTTAAACAGATCAAATCAATTATTGGATTAAAGAATGAAAAAGCGAAAACAGAATTATTGCATTTAAAAAGCCAAGTAAATCCGCATTTCTTTTTCAACACACTTAATAATTTATATGGATTGATGGAGAAAGACTCTAAGGAAAGACAAATGGTTTTAAAGCTTTCTGATATGATGCGTTATAGTATTTATGAAGGGCAAAAAGATTGGGTGACAATCAATAATGAATTAGACTATTTGCAAAACTATATTGAGTTACAAGAAATTAGATATCATAAAAAATCTGATGTTCAATTTACACATCAAATAGACAATCCTGATGCTAAAATTATGCCTTTACTATTTATAATTCTATTAGAGAACTCTTATAAACATGGTTTAGAAAACTTAGCAGAAAATGCATATATTCACATGAGTTTAATCGAAAGTGAACATGAAGTGAATTTTGTCATTGAAAATAATTTTGAAACAATACAAAACTCAAATCAAGAAGGAATTGGTTTGGAAAATTTAAAAAGGCGATTGGCATTAGTATATCCAAATAAGCATGCACTTGAATTTGATATTGACACCAATAAGTATAAAGTTAAACTATCTTTAAAATTAAAATAATGCGATATTTAATTATTGATGACGAACATATTGCTCATAAAATTATAATGGAATATTGTGAAATGCTTCCTCATATGAAACTACAAAAAAACTGTTATAATGCTTTAGAAGCAATTGAGTATTTAAATACACATACAGTAGATTTGATTTTTTTAGATTTAAACATGCCTAAACTTAAAGGATTCGATTTTTTAAAAACATTATCGGCTCCACCAAAGGTTATTGTAACAACTGCTTATAGCGAGTTCGCTCTTGAAGGTTTTGAATTGAGTGTTTCTGATTATTTATTAAAACCATTTAGTTTTGAACGCTTTTTAAAAGCTATAAATAAAGTTAAAGATGTTACAAATGTTGTGCAAAAACCTGTTTTGGAAGGAAATGATACTTCAGCAAAACGTATATTTTTGCGACAAAATAAGTCGTATTTACAGGTAGAAATTGACACTATTTTATTTATTGAAGCATCTGGAAATTACACAAAAGTTGTTGCTAAAGATGAAACAATTACAATACGAGAAAAAGTCTCTGATATCTTAGAATCATTACCTGCTAATGATTTTATACAAGTACATAAATCTTTTGCTGTTGCTACTAAGTATATTAAAAAGGTTGAAGGAAATCGGATTCATTTGGAAGAATATATAATTCCAATCGGTAAACTCTATAAAGCCAATCTTCAAAAGATCTTGAACTAAGTTTAATCAACTTGAAGCAAAAACTGATCAGAAACTGAAAGTGCTGTATGTAAATTATCACGTAACACTTCTTTCATTACTTTAATATATATTACTTTAGCTCTTCGTTTGCTAAACAGTTATCTCGTTAATTATTATGCCTTTTAAAAAATTACATTCCAATATAAAAGAGATGTTAACTTCTCTAGAAATAGTAGCCCCTACTCCTTTTCAAAGTGCAAGTATTCCTGTTATAAAAAGTGGTGCCAATATCTTTTGTACTGCACCAAAAGGAAGTGGAAAAACAACAACACTTGTCTTAACAACGTTACAAAAATTAAAATGTGAGGTAGTTGGTAATGCTCCAAGAGCTATCGTTTTGGCTGAAAACACAGAAAGAGTATTAGAATTAGAAGAGGTGTTTTCAAGTTTAACGAAGTACAATTCTTTACGTGTTTATTCAGGGAATGAAAGAGAACATATTGATGTTTTAAAATCAGAAATATTTGAAGGTGTAGACATTCTAATTTGCACACCTAAAACCTTACATAAATTACTTTTACTAGAAGGTTTAAATACTACTCAATTAAAGATATTTAGTATAGATGATGCAGATTTTTTAGCTGAAAAAACATCTTATGCTGCGCTGATGTCAATTGTACCAAGCATTCAAAAAAGCCAGTTTGTAATTTACTCTGAAAAAATATCTCCAACTTTAAAGCGTTTTGAAACTAGTTTTATGGAATATTCTAAAAAAGTAATTATGTAATTTTATTCACCTTTGCTTACTCTAAACTTCTTTCCTCAATACTTCTAACGGCGGACTTTTTAAAACGCTTCTAATATTTGTCAAACCAATTAATAAAACCAATAAAGTAATTCCTGGTAGAAATACTACAAACGGGATTAAAGACGGTACAAATGGTTCTTTAAATAACAACGTTGCTAATAATTGACTACTTACAAGCGATAATAAAATTCCGACTAAACTACCCAGCATTCCTAAATACACATATTCTAATGCAGTAATTTGTAAAATCTGCTTGCTCTTTGCTCCTAACGTTCTTAATAATACACTTTCTTTTATTCGTTGATATTTACTATTACGAACTGAACCAATTAAAACGATGATTCCTGTTAGAATACTAAAGAAAGCCATGAAATTAATAATCCAAGAAATTTTTAATAAAATATCTTCAACAATGGTGTAAATCTGACGTAAATCTAAAATTGAAACAGACGGAAAGCTTTTTACCAAATCTCTTTGTAAATCTGCAGAACTAGCTTCATCTGGTACATAGGTTGTTAAGACATTAAATTGTGGTGCATTTTCTAAAACTCCAACAGGAAATACAATCGAAAAATTCAATTGCATATTTCCCCAATTCACTTTACGAACGCTTCCAACTATTGTTTTCATCAAAACACCTTGAATATTAAAAACAACTTCATCTCCCACTTTTAATTTGGTATCTCTAGCAATATTATCAGCTATTGAAATTAAAACTGGTTCCCCTTTTCCTGTATTTTCAACCCATTTTCCTTCCGTAATTTCCTCGGATGCTAATAATGAACTTCGGTATGTGGTTCTAAACTCATGATTTAAAATCCAACGATTCATAGTTGATGTAGAATCTTTTCGGAGATCATTTACCAATTGATCCTTAATGCGATGCATTCGCATGGTTACAATCGGAATGTTATCAATGACGTTTAATTCTTTTTGAATAATGGTGTTTTCAATCGCTGCTTTTTCATTCGATTGCACATCCATTAAAATAATATTGGCATCTGTTGTGCTACTTTCAATAGATGTTTTTGCCAATAAAATATCTTTTGTAAAGTATAAGGTACTTATCAAAAAAGTTCCCAAACCAATTGCTAAAATCAACACCATTGTTTGATTGTTAGGCCTAAATAAGTTCAATAAACTTTGACGTTTTGTAAATCCCCAATTTGTTGGAAAAAACTTCTTAATCATTTTCATAAAGAGTGATGAAACTCCAGCCATTATAGCAAATGTGATTAAAATCCCAATGGTAAAAAAGAGTCCGTTTTTAGCATCTTTCAATAACCAAAATGAAAATAAAAATATAAAAAGTAAAATTGCTGCCATTGTAAACAATCTTGCTTTTCTTGGTTTTACTAAGTTTTCTTCTGTTCCTCTTAAAACTTCTAACGGAGAAACATACCAAGTTCCTAATAACGGTAACAATGCAAATAAAACTGACATTAATACGCCAAGTAAAATTCCCATAATTATTGGTTGTGCAGAAATTGAAATTTCGACATTAAATGGTAAAAACTCTTGTAAAATATACGGAAAAGCATATTGTAAACCGGTTCCGATTGCAGATCCTAAAAGTCCTCCAACCAATCCAATTCCTATAATTTGAATCAAATAGATTAAAAAAGATTGTTTTCTAGAAGCACCTAAACATTTTAAAACAGCAACACTTTTAAGCTTTTCTTTGATGTAAATATGAACTGAACTTGCAATACCTACACAACCTAACAACAACGCAATAAAAGCAGCTAGATTTAAAAAACGACTCACATTATCATAACTTCTTCCTAAACGAGCACTTGTACTTGTATGTGTATCTAAATCTGCATTTTCATTATCTAAAATAGGGTCAATTTTTTTATCTAACACTTCCAAATCCATTGTAGGCGCTACAAAAAAGTATTGATACTCTTTTCTACTTCCAACTTGTAATAACGCAGTTTCTTCTATAAATCGAAACGGAATTAATACTGTTGGTGCTACAGATGTAGAAATAGCTGTGCTTCCTGGAATTGAATTTAATGCACCAATAATTGGAAATGTCAATTTCCCTAGTTTAATAGAATCTCCCGGTTTTAAATCGTATTGCAACATTAATGTTGCATCTACTATTGCACCGCCCAAATTTTGATAATTTGAAGCAGCATTTTTTGGTGTGGTTTCCAAATCGCCATAAAAAGGAAAATTTCCCTCAATAGCTCTTACTTTTACTAATTTTGTTCCATCGTTTTTTGGAAATGCAGCCATAGAAACAAAATTAACTTCTGAAGCTGAAGGTTTTAATGAATCTATAATTGCCAATACTTTTTCATTCGGCAATTTTCTACTATCAATAATAAAATCAGCGCCCATTAATGCTTTCGACTGATTTTTAATGTTGTCTTTTAAGTTTTCGCTAAATAATTGAATAGAAACTACCGCGGCAATTCCTAAAATAATAGAAGCCATAAAAAGCATTAATCTAGAAAGACTTGCTTTTCCGTCTCGCCAAGCCATTTTAAATAGCCAAAGCATCGTAGTTTTTGAAGTTGATTGGTTCATTACACAGAAAGTGTTTTTTCGTTTGATACAATCTTTCCGCCTTTTAATCTTAAAATCTGTTGCGTTCTATTGGCCAACTCTAAATCGTGGGTAATAATTACTAACGTTGTTCCGGCTTCTTTATTCAATTGAAAAAGTAATTGAATCACTTTTTCTCCAGTTTCTTCATCTAAATTACCAGTTGGTTCATCAGCAAATAAAATTGATGGTTTGTTAGAAAAAGCTCTTGCCAAAGCAACTCGTTGCTGTTCTCCTCCAGATAATTGTGATGGATAATGATGCATTCTGTCAGACAATCCTACTTTTGTAAGCAACTCCTTCCCTACTTTATCAGCATTTTTTTCTCCTTGTAACTCTAACGGAACAATCACATTTTCTAATGCTGTTAATGTTGGTAATAATTGAAAATTCTGAAAAATAAATCCAACTTCTTTATTACGTAATAAGGCGCGTTCATCTTCATTTAAATCTTGTAATCGACTTCCACACAACTCAATATTTCCAGCACTTGGAAAATCTAATCCAGCACATAAACCTAACAACGTTGTTTTTCCGCTTCCGGATGGACCAACGATAGAAAAAATGCTCCCTTTTTCAACATCAAAAGAAATATTTTTTAAAACCGTTAATTTCTTAGAACCGCTTGTATAAGTCTTCTCTAGTTCATCAATCTTTAATATATTTGTCATTGTATTCATTTAAAATTTTATCAGAAATGCTGAAGCCGAAAAATAATCATTTGATTTTAAACTTAAAAGATTGTACGAGAAATGTTTTCTTAAAGTTGTGTTATTTTTCATTGCTATTAATTTTGATTTCTTGTAAAGCTGATAATGCTAAAAAAGCAACATCAAAATCTATCGAAACTAAAGAAATTGTTACTGAAAATAATAGTTCAAAAACCATCCTTTTTTTTGGTGATAGTTTAACTGCTGGTTATGGTTTGGATGATGTAGAAAATGCTTTTCCAGGAATCATACAAACAAAAATTGATTCACTCTCTCTAGAATACACCGTGATAAACTCTGGAGTTAGTGGAGAAACTTCTGCTGGCGGAAAAAGTAGAATTGACTGGGTATTGAATCAAGATATAGATGTATTTATTTTAGAATTGGGCGCAAATGATGGTTTACGTGGAGTTCCCTTAAAACAAACTAGAGAAAACTTACAAGCAATTATTGATGCGGTTATAAAGAAGAATGCTAAAACAAAAATTGTGTTGGCGGGAATGCAATTACCTCCAAATATGGGAATCGATTATATCACAGAATTTAAAACTATTTTTCCTGATTTGGCAAAAAGAAACAACTTAGCATTAATTCCTTTTTTATTAAAAGATGTTGGCGGAATTCCTGCTTTAAACCAAGCAGATGGTATTCACCCAACTATAGAAGGTCAGAAGATTTTAGCAAACAATGTTTGGGCTGTTTTAGAGCCAATCATTAATTTATAGAGGTCATATTTATAAATGTTGTCTAGTAACTTTTTTACTCCAATGACGTTTTAGATATTCTTTAAAATTTAATTCGAAATGTTATTGTTGTTTCTATATCCATTCTTGTCTTCATACCATGCTCGATAAGATTTCCCTCCTGAAATTGCCCAAGCTGCAAAGAAATTATAAGCATCTGTAATAGCAACGGATTCTTTGGGTGCTTTATATTCTCCTGACACATTAATTGCCCAAGGTAAACCTATGGACGTTTTAAAATCGCCATCACTATCTTCATTTGTTGGAGATGTTTCAATTGCTATTGTAGTTGGATAATATGTTGTTGGTTTATTTGGCAAGTGTATTTCCTTATTTCTATCCTTATTGATGATTAAAAATGGATTAAAAGGAGCGGTACCTAATACTGCAGGGCTCATAGGACTCGAAAACATAATAGTTACAGTATGGCTTAAACCTACATTTATGTGTGAGTTATCAAAAAATACAATGACGGCATTTGGTTGTGCTTGTTCTGTGCCATTAGCGTTATTAGCAATAATTCCTTCCGTCAAATTTGTTCCAGTAACTCTTGAAATTGCACTAGGTAAAACACCTTCCAATTCTATTCCAAAGCCATTTGTGTAACTTGCTCCTATTGATTGAACAGTGTAATTATAGTCTATTTGTGTTACATTATTTTCTGCATTTAAAATAGTTACAATGTTATAAGTAATTACTAAATCATTAAAATCATAGTCGCCTGCATAAGGCCATAAGTCTTCAAAAGCGATGGTAGCATTTGTCAATTCATTTGGATAAAACATTTTATTATTGGCACTTTCGCAATTGCCAGCAACTGTCTCTGTAATTACGACATTATCAATAAAATTACCAACGCTTATAGTGCTTGCCGTACTCACAGCTTCAAAAATAAAATAAGTATCTAATTGTCCTTCAGGGACTGTATAAGTTCCAGAGTATTCCACCCAGCCAGTATTTCCTGTAATCATCGTAGCTTCAGTAGTTGCAGTTATTAAATTCTCACCAATTCTTACAACAGCAATATCTGTTCCTGCCCTACCTCGATGCCATACAGACCAGCTTATTTCTGCCCCGGGACTAGTACAGACACGTTGATACAGCGCTGCACTTTTGTTTGCATTTAGTTCTGCGAAATAAGACCCGTTTTGAGATAAAACACTTTCGAAGCCAGTTTTCCACAACTCGATTTTACTATCATTTGCTGTCGTAGACCAACCATCAACATTGCTTTCATTTGTTATGATATATTTACTTGGTAATGTCGAGCCATCTTCAAAATCGCCATTTAAAAAGAAGTTTTCGGTACATTCTGCACATTCACTGCTGCTGACAGCGTTAGTATTTGATGACTTACTTTCAAAGGAAACATCAATATCAATTTTATTATTTAAAACCTCTATAATTTCAGAAGAATATTCTAATCCATCTTTTCTTAAAATATAAACTTTATCGTAAATGCTAGATAAGCTAAAGACCTGACTGACTTTGCCATTGAAAGGTTTTCCGGAATATAATAAATTATTTAGAGCTTCAGGTATATTTTCAGCTTCTGAACCAAAATTGTCTGAGTAGGCATAAACATTATACTTTACATAAGCTGTAGCATCATTAATAGATAGTGTTACTTCTCTTTCGGTTTCAAAATTAAAACCATCTGGAATTGATAAGTTTTCTATAGTCAGTTTAGACGTTTCTTCAATGTTGCTTGTAAGATCATCCAAATTTGGTAAACAAGAAATGAAGATTGTAAAAAGAAATAATAAAAAGTAATTGTTATAATTTTTCATAGATTATAAGTTTGGGAATTGTATAAAATTAGGTAAATCCCAATAGCTAATCTCTTAAGAAAACTATGTTTTATGTATGGTATTCGACGAATGTAGTTTTTGGAAGGTTGAATCGTCAGAAAGTGTCGATGCGCATATTATGCTCAGTATGTCTAGTTTATTTAAATAAAATAAGTGCAAATTACAGAATAGTTACACGTACCTTTTTCTTTTTCAGGCGGGTATTGTTTAGTTTAGATACTAATTCGTTTGCTTTGGTTAACGGAATCGCAACAAATGCGCAGTCTGGTTTTAATTCAATCACACCTAATTCCTCTTTTTTGATCCCGCCTTGTTTAAAAAACAATCCTGCAATGTCTCCTTTTGATATTTTATCTTTTCGTCCACCAGAAATAAATAGTGTTTCCCAGTATTGAGGCTTATGTGGTGCTTTTTTAACGATTGATACTCCTTTGTTTTTCTTTATAAAATCTGGTAAAAATTCTTTTTCCCATTGTAAAATAAAAGCAGTTCCTTTTTCATTGACTCTTGCTGTTCTTCCGTTTCTATGGATAAATTCTTCTTGATGTTTCGGCAATTCATAATGAATAATAAATTTCATTTCCGGAATATCAATTCCTCTTGATGCTAAATCTGTAGCAATTAATAATTGACAGGTTCCGTTTCTGAATTTTATCAACGAACGTTCTCTGTCTTTTTGCTCCATTCCACCAGAAAAACAAGCATGACTAATATTGTTTTGCGTTAAATAAGAACTAACTTGTTCTATAGAATCTTTAAGATTACAGAAAACAATTCCGGGTTCGTTACCAATATGTCTCACCAAATCTAACAAAGTTCTAGACTTATTTTTGTTGGGAGAAATCACGGTTTTAAAAGTTAATTGTGATGTTCTTTTTTCTTTTAAATAATCGATAACTTTCGGTTTATCTAAACGAACAAAACTTGGCACCTCAACTCCTTGTGTTGCAGAAGTTAAGATGCGTTTATTTAAAGCAGACAATTCATTAATGATTCCGCGCATTTCATATTCAAAACCTACTTCTAATGACTTGTCAAACTCATCTAAAATCAATGTTTTTATAAAGCTTTTAGAAAAGCGATTATTACTGAAGTGGTCTGCAATTCTTCCTGGAGTTCCTATTAAAATAGCAGGAGTATGTTTCAATTCTATCTTGTCTTTAGACATCGGTCTTCCACCATAAACAGCATTTACTTTATAACCAGAACCCATAGAGCGAATTACTTGCTCAATTTGAATAGCCAATTCTCTAGACGGAACTAATATTAGTGCTTGAACTTCTTTAGAATTTGGGTCTAATGCTTTTAACAATGGTAACGAAAAAGCTAATGTTTTCCCAGTTCCTGTTGGTGATAATAGAATTGTGTTTGTAGTAGTTTCAATTGCAGAAACTGCTTCTTCTTGCATGGGATTTAATGCTGTGATATTTAACTTGGTTAAAATATCTTGTTGATTTTTAATAAGATTTGCCATACAATTAGTTCTTTTTATGCTTTTTAGGTTCTGTTTTAACAGGAGCATTTTGTGCTAAATAATTAGCCAAAATTTTATCTACCAATTCCTCTTTCGTTAAATGATGAAAGATGGTTTTTATTTTTGCTTTAAAATCTTCTGAAACGGTACGATTTGGTTTCGTTTTAAATATTTTCTTTGCCCATAACAGACCATTATTTTCTTCAATACTTTGTGCGTCTGCTTTTTTGTATTCTTTAAATTTAATTCCTAAATCTTCTTCAAATTCTGGAATTTCTTCTACTTCTTCTTGCTGAATAACACTTAATGAAAGTCCGTTTGCTCCAGCTCTAGCCGTTCTTCCACTTCTATGCACATACGTTTCATAGGTATCTGGTAAATGGTAATTCACCACAAAAGAAACTTCTTTTACGTCAATTCCACGAGCAGCCAAATCAGTTGCTACTAAAATATCAACAAAACCTTCTCTAAATTGCCCCATTATTCGGTCACGAATTCCTTGTGATAGACTTCCGTGAATTGCTCCGGATGAAAATTTATTAATCGCTAAGTTTTTTCCTAATTTATTAACAGCAGCTTTTGTTTTACAAAATACAATTCCTCGTTCTCCTTCTTTCGAATTTAAGAAATGCATTAGCACTTCTAATTTCTCAATCGGCTCAACAACAACATATTGATGATCAATTCCTTGATGTCCAACAGAATCCATATCAGTTTCAATTTGAACAACATGTTTAGACATATAATTCTGAACCAATTGTTTAATTGTTCCTGGCATTGTTGCTGTAAACAATAAAGTTCTTCTCTTTTTTGGAAGTTCTTTTATAATAACATCAACTTCTTCCTTTAAAGCGCTGATCATTTCATCGGCTTCATCTAAAACAAAGTATTTGATACTATTCAAATTGATAGCTTCTCGTTTCATTAAATCTACCAAACGACCTGGAGTTGCAACAACAATCTGTGGATTTTCTTTTAAACGTTCTATTTGAGGTTTTACAGGTGTTCCTCCACAAATAGAGGCAATTGCAATGGTTGATTTTTCACCAGAATAAGACATTAAGTTATTATAAATCTGTTGACCTAATTCTCTTGTCGGTGCTAATATTAAGACTTGAACATGCGCTTCATCAACGTTTACTTTTTGTAGCAAAGGCAATCCAAAAGCAGCTGTTTTACCAGTTCCTGTTTTTGCCAATACCACCATATCTTTCTTTTTATGCAAAATAAAAGGAATGCTTTTTTCTTGAACAGCAGTCGGAACTGTGATTTCTAATTTGGCTAAACGAGCTTCTAATTCTTTATAAATTCCTAACTCTGAAAACGTTTTTGACATCAAATATCTTTTTTGCAAAGATAGTTACAGTTTCTTCGGGAATCACACTTCTATTTGATTAAAAAAAGCCCACAATTTTCATTGTAGGCTTTAATTTTTTTCTGAGAGATAAGATTACCAAATCTTTATTCTCTCTTCTACTGTTTTATAATTTTTCTCACCTGGCTTAACATTAAATGCTTCATAAAATGGCGTAAAGTTCATTAATGGTCCATTTACACGCCAAATTGGTGGCGAATGTGAATTTGTTTTAATGTAATTACGTAAATAAGCATCTCTGGTTTTTACTCGCCAAATTCTAGCAATAGACATAAAGAAACGTTGATCTGGTGTATAGCCTTGAATTTTTGTGTTTCCTTTTCCTTGTTCTGTTAGTTTAAATGCATCGTATGCAATTGAGATTCCGCCATTATCTGCTGTGTTTTCTCCAACGGTTAATTCCCCTTTTAAATGTTGATTATCCAACACTGTAAACGAACTATAACGATCAATCATTTGTTGTGTTTTTGCTTTAAATTTTGTGTAATCATCTTCTGTCCACCAGTTTTTTACATTTCCATCTTTGTCATATTGTGCTCCTTGATCATCAAAAGCATGTGTTAGCTCATGCCCAATTACCATTCCGATTCCACCATAATTAATAGCATCATCAGCAGTTACATCAAAATAAGGGAATTGCAATATTCCAGCAGGAAAAACAATTTCATTTAAAGGCGGATTGTAATACGCCGTTACAGTTGATGGCGTTGTTCCCCAACGATCTTTGTTTGGCGCTTTATTTAATTGATCTGCTTGATACTGATATTGATTTCTATACAAAGCAACTACGTTTTCAAAGTATTTCCCTTTTTCCATAGTTACATTATACGCTCTCCAAACATCAGGGTAACCAATCTTTTTTGTGATTGTATATAATTTTTCTTTGGCTTGTTTTTTAGTAACATCACTCATCCAATCAAGATTGTTTATTCTAACTTCAAAAGCTTTTTGCAAATTATTTACTAAGTCTAAAACTCTCTTTTTAGCTTCTTCATTAAAATATCTTTTCACATATAATTGTCCAAGAGCAAAACCTAATTGTCTATCAACTTTTTGAACCATTATTTGCGCACGTGATCTTTGCGTAGATTGTCCGTATAAAACCTTTGCATATTCAAAATTTGCATCTTCAAAAGGTTTGCTTAAAATATCTGCATATGTTGATAATGTTCCTGCTTTTAAATACGTTTTCCAATCAGAAATTGAAACGGAAGTCAACATTTTATTTAAGGTAGCATAATACGCTGGTTGTTTAACATCAACTTGATCAGCTTTTAGATTTAATTGATTTAATAGTTTTGTGAAACCAATGTTTTTGTAGTTTTTGTTGATGGTTACAACTGCCATTTTGTTATAATTGGCTTTTACATTTCTGCGCTCAACTCTGTTTTTATGTGATGCTGCTAATTGCTTTTCAATATTATAAACTGTTGCAGCACTTTTTCCTGGGTTTTTATCTTTAGATAATTTGAATAATGTCGTTAAATAATTTTTATAAGCATCTTGAATTGCTTTTGTTCCGTCATCAGTTCTAAAATAATAATCTTTGTCTGGCAAACCTGTTCCGGCTTGACTAAAGTGCAAAATATTTACGGTGCTGTTTTCATTATCAGGAGAAACACTTAAACCGATAATTGAATAATTACCATTTGTAAGTTGTTCCGTTACAAAGCTCATTAAAGAGGATACGTTATTAATTGCTTCAATCTTATTTAAAATTGGCTGAATCGGCTCAAAACCACGATTGTTAATTGTTTCAAGATCCATTCCTGAACTATAAAAGTCACCCACTTTTTGTTCGATACTTCCTCTCTTTTGATCGGTTGTAGATACTTCCGTTAAAATGTTTTCTAATAATTTTTTTTGTGGAATGTTTAAAAAACTATACGAACCAACACCTACTTGATCATCTGCAATTACAGCTTTATCTAGCCACACTTTATTTACATGCTCAAAGAAATTATCACCTGGTTTTATGGATTCTGTAACTCCATCAAAATCTATTTTTGCATTTGTTGATTTGTTTTCAGTATTACAAGAAGCAAATACTAAAAGCGCTAACGATAAATAAAATGTTTTTTTCATAAGTTAAATCTAAGTTGTTTGTCACAAATATAAGGAAATATATAATCGTATAGCAAGCACTATAAAAGTATGGTTTAGAGCAAAAAAAAGCAACTTTTTAAAAGTTGCTTTTATATATTTTGAAAAGTATAATTGTTATTTTAATTTAACCTTTACAGCATTCATACCTTTTAAACCTCTTTCAAGTTCAAAAGTTACTTTATCATTTTCTGCAATTTCATCAATTAAACCACTAACGTGTGTGAAATATTTTTCTTGATTGTCAGTATCTAAAATAAATCCATACCCTTTAGATGAATCGAAAAATGAAACCTTTCCATTTCTAATCGGATCTTCTGCTTCACCTTCTTCTTTCTTAGGAATTCCTAAAATAATATCTTCTAATTCTACTTCAACTTTTAAGTCCGGATCTGGTGGAGTGTCTGTTAAATTTCCATTATGGTCTACATAAGCAAATTCAATTCCTGCCTTTCCATTTTCTTTAGCATCTGCCTTACGAGCTTCCATTTTCTTTCTCTTATCTTCACGCTGTCTCTTATACACATCTGACGCTGCCGACGATCTACTCTGTGTAG
>OLID01000391.1_pt1 | contig 19865 bp, 14 predicted proteins | sample 1609361 | NCBI WGS metagenome assembly OLID01 (sample SAMN05416778, study PRJEB24817) | seawater metagenome | isolation source: Sea water | place: Canada:Atlantic | collected 2013-07
TTTTGAACGTCGAAATAATAACCAAAAAAGAGTCAACCTATTTCAGTATAATACAAAACGACTACAAACATAGAAATAGAAAATGGAATATTTGGATTCAGTTACTATATATATTAGACCTTTATCCTCCATAATTGAATTGGTAAGACCTAGAACTAAAAATAGTTATTAACTTGTAAAAATACAATTATGAAATTAAAATTTTATATAACCATATATTTAGCATTTATGTTTTATACTGCAAATGCACAAATTCAAACCTTTAAGGGAGAAGAATATATACTGAATAGTGGAAAGTACGAAATGCTCAATATTTCAGATTTAGAGTACTACCCTATTAAAGAAAATTCTATTACATTAAAGTTTAAATCCACTGTAAGTTCAACTCAAATACAATTATTTGGATTAGAAAATAATCTAATATTATTGAGAAAAGCTGAAACGGGGTGGTGTGATTATCAAATTGCAAATGGTATAAACATTTTTGAAAAGGCAAATTCTCTTTTAAGTAATTTACTTGTTGAGGATGTTGAGATACCAAAATTTGGTAAATATACAACTACCCCAAATGATGATTCATATAATAGTCAATGGTATCTTAATCAAACCAATGGTGTTAATATAAATATTGAGAATGCATGGGATATTAGTACAGGTACTTCGACTGTAATAGTTGCTATTTTAGATTCAGGTACGGATTGGAGTCATATAGATTTTGGACTAGGTTCTGACAGTTTTCAAAATGTTTATTTAAACACAAATGAAGATCCTTGGAATAACCCAAATGACCCTTCAACTGGAAATGGTGTAGACGATGACGAAAATGGTTATATAGATGATTGGAAAGGGTGGGATTTTAGTAATAGCAACAACGATTCACGTGGCCCTTATTGGCATGGAACACACGTAGCTGGGATAATTGGTGCAAAATCTAATAATAATGATGGAATAGCCGGAGTTGCTGGTGGTTGGAATAATGAGGAATCTAAACTTCTTTTATGTGGACTTGGAGATTATAATCCAGATTCGTCTATTTTGGATGATGCAATTTTGTATGCAGCCCAAATGGGTGCTAAAATTATTCAACTTAGTCTAGGACTTACTCAAAGTAGTGCAATAGATGATGCCATTGAAATGGCATATAACAACTATGATGTAACCATTATCTGTTCGTCAGGAAATTCATCTAGACCTACAGTTTCATACCCTTCAAGTCATCAAAATGTTATTTCTGTAGGAGCAACTACAGAATCTGATAGTAAAGCAAGTTTCTCAAATCAAGGTTCAAATTTATTTATATCAGCACCTGGTACAAATATTTATAGTCTTAGAAATGGAAACCAATACGGTACTGATAGTGGTACTTCATACGCCTCACCAATTGTTAGCGGAATTGTAGCCTTAATGTATGCTGTTAATCCATGTTTAACCAATGAAGGAGTTAAAAATATACTAAAATCAACAGCTGATAAAGTAGGTGGTTATGACTATAATTGGAATCAAAATGATATTGGTCATTCATTGGAATTAGGCTACGGAAGAGTAAATGCTTATTCAGCAGTTGAGATGGCACAAAATATGGGTTCACCAACTTTAGATTTATATGTTAAAGATAGTCCAGACGATGATGGCACAGAACCTAACATCGTTACAGAACATATGTGGACAAGTCAAGATATTTGGGTTAGAAATTGGAATGATAATGGGTTAACACATCAAAACCCTGAATATAGAACTAATGGGAATCCAAATTATATCAATGTAAGAGTTATTAATAAAAGTTGCATTGCTTCTACAGGTAGCGAAACATTAACCGTAAATTGGGCAAAAGCCAATACAGCACTTGCATGGCCTCAAAATTGGGATGGTAGCTTACAAAATTCTCTTGGGTTTGATTTAGGAGAAGAGTTATCATCTGTATCAATTCCTATCATACCACCAGGCGGAGAAGCAATTGTAAAAATTCCTTGGGTAGTCCCAAATCCAGATAATTATTCTGATAATGATAATCCTTGGCATTTTTGTTTATTATCTAGAATAAATGCAACTGACGACCCGCTAACTTCTCCTATGACATCAAACCCTAATGATATGGTTAGAAATAACAACAATTTAGCTTGGAAGAACTTAACGGTGGTAGATTTAGTTGCAGACAGAACTAGTGCTATGGTAATGATTGCAAACCCTTCAAATACTCCAAAAACATATTATCTTGAATTACAAAAAGCAACCAATGAAGGTGGAAAAGCAATCTACGAAGAAGCAGAAGTAACTCTAAAAATGGATGATGTTATTTATGATGCTTGGGAGCGTGGTGGTAAACAAGCACAATTACTAGCAAGTAAACGTGAAGAGAAAAGCAAATTGGTAAAAAGCGATAATGCCATTTTAGATAATATAATGTTTGAACCAAATGAAAGAGGTTTATTGACATTAGATTTTAATTTTTTGACAAAAGAATTAACAGATAAAACAGAATTTACCTATCATGTTGTTCAAAAAGATGCCACCACAGGAAAAGTCATTGGCGGTGAAACATTTTTAATTAAGAAAAAATCAAGACCAATATTTATGGCTAATGCAGGTAATGATAAAGAAATTGATGAAAATGAAACCATAACGTTAAGTGCAGAACAAATTAATGAAGCTGCTATTTATAATTGGTATGATACCGATGGAAATTTAATTTATCAAGGAAAGGATTTAACCGTTTCCGAAGATGTAACAAAAAAATATAAACTAGAAATTGTTGCAGAAACTGATGGGTACAAAGATTATGACGAAATACAAGTAAAATTAAAACCTAGTATTATAGAAAGTATCTCACCAAACCCAACAACGAATGAAATACAAGTTAACTATAAATTAAATGGTGTTAATTCTGCCTATTTAATGATAATTGGTCAATATGGAACAGATGGTGTTTCAAATAATTATGTTTTAGATAATAATTCATCTCAAACAACAGTCAATGTTATGAATTATGTAAATGGTTTTTATACAGTTGTATTAGTTTGTAATGGACAAATAGTAGATGCTAAAACTCTAATAAAACAATAAATTCAAAAAGTCCATGAAAGTCATGGGCTTTTCTAACTTTTAAATATTTAAGTCATGAAAACAATACTTTTATTTTTTAGCTTATTTTTTATGTTAAGCTGTAATAATGATAATGATTCCTGTTTCCAATCAACAGAAATAATTTTTACTGAAATTGGAAGAGGTTTTACGGAACTAAGTGATAATTTGGTAAAAAATTTGATTATAACTACGGAAACTGAATGGAATATTTTTTTAGATTATCTTCCAAGTGAATTTGTAGATAATTTCAATGAAATAAATATTAACTTTAATGAATTCATTATCATTGCAGTAATAACTGAAAACCAGCCTAATACGGGTTACTCAGTAAGTATAAATGAGATTATAGAAAATAAAAATTCGATAAATGTCTTTTCTGAAATTCAAAATACAGGAAGTGGATATACTGCTATTGTTCAACCATTTCATATTGTAAAAATACCCTCAACGAGTAAGGAAATAGTATTTGAGTAATGAATACGTTGGGTAACACGGTATATAAAAAATAGCAGTTAAGTGCAAACTACAAAATTTGTGCTTTTCTGCTGTTTTTATTTAAAACTGAAAGTAACAGCTTTTTTATTCTGCTACTTTTGATATACAGGACCGCCAGACATAGATATTTACAAAATGAGGAACAAGCAAATTTGACTTGTATATTATCTGAAAATCATTACTTATTTCAGTATTACTATCTATAATACAAGACAGTAATTACATATTATTTTATAGCTAATTCAAGTGCTGTTTATGCAAATTCTATACTATATTAACTAAAATATGGCATAGAAATTGTATATTTCACAAATCTACACCTAAAATAATAAAAAATGAATAGAAGAACTACTTTAATAGTAATGGTATTGAGCTTTTCAATAACCAAAAACATTCAATCTCAAAATATTTCATGGTCTAACTCAGATGTATTTTCAAACACAATTGTTACGATACAAACAACCAACAACCAAAAAATCAGATATAATAATGCACTGAATTATTTCTCAAATACTCATTCAACCACAAAACAACTTAAAGATGTAATTTTTTATATGAACAATGATCAAAGAAAATATGATCTTTGCGTTGTTGCGTATCCAAACATTATCGACAAGGATAACTTTAAAAAAATCTACAATTCTTTCTCTAAAATTTCTAATGCGATAAAATTATATCGTGATACGCAAGGAAAAGATGAACTACTTTCTATTCAGTACAACTGTCAACTAAATAATACTGAACAAGATATAAACACAAAATTCGATTTACTAATGCAACAAGGAGATATTTTTTTATCTGCAAATAAATTTATTAAAGCGATTACCTTATTTCTTGAAGCGAAGACACTTAAACCTCAAGACCCAAATCCAATTCTTAAGATTGAAGAAGCACGAAAATGGAAACAAGAGTTGGCTAATTTAAACAATCAACAGGATACTAACAGCATCAAATTTGATCTACAAATTCAACAAGGGGATCACCTATTAACGTATAATCTTTTTGACGAAGCAATTGGGTCTTATGAAGTAGCAATGACTTTAAAACCTGGAGACCAAACTGCTTACAATCGTATTAAAGAAGCCAATAGAAGAAAACAAGAGCTTAAAGATACAGTGATTGAAGAAGTAGAATTAGAAGAAGTAGAAGAAGTAGAAGATGAAGAGATGCCAGAAACAATTGAAATAATAGAAGAAACCTGCATTACAGAAGAAAGTAAATTCTCTCATATTATTTCTACTATAGAGTCTCAAACATTTTCAAAGGACATGAAAGAAATGGCTAAAAAGCAAATTTCTAAAAACTGTTTATCTATGAATCAATTTAAACAAATAGTACCCTTATTTAGTATGGATGATGATAAGTTAGAAATGATACAGTTTTATTATAACTATGCTGAATATCCTGACAAAATGTATCTATTTAGAGATCTCTTAACATTCTCAAGCTCAAAAAAAGAATTTGATAATTTTTTAATTAATAAAAAATAATCTTCTAGACTTAACATCTCTAATTATCTCATAATAAATTAAGTCTTTTTAAATGAAAATATCTAACCCTATAAACCATTGTGTTGTTTTATTTGGAGCATTTATTAAAACAACACAGTATAATAGAAAAATAATGTTAAAATATCTAAGTCTATTTCTTTCAATACTAATTATTGGCTGTTCGGGCTCCAAGAATATGTTAAAAAAAGGAACCATATTAGAAAATAATAAACAATATATTGAAGCATCGAATTTTTATATTGAGGCGCTTAATCGAAAAAATACTAATGTTGATGCAACTGTTTCTCTTAGCAGAGTTGGAAAGATAGTTTTAAATCTATATCTCAATGATTTTTATAAGGAAGAAGCAATGGGGAATACAAAAAATGCAGTATATGCCTATTTAAAAGTATCTGACTATCAGAAAAATTTAAATAAGTATAATGTTTATGAAAATATTCCTGATCACTATGTAGAGAAATATAAAATTGTGAAAGAAGCTTACCTCCAAAACCTTTACGATGAAGGAGAAAACCTTATGGAGGAATTGAGTTATAAAAAAGCTGAAGAGAGTTTCTTAGAGATTCTGAAATTTGATTCTGATTACAAAAATGCTAAAAGCTTAAAAGATATTTCTTATGTAGAGCCAATTTTTATAAAGGCAAAACAAGAGTTGGAAGCTGAAAAATATAGAGACGCATACAATAACCTTGAATTAGTGCTGAAAAGAATTTCCAACTACAAAGATGTTAAGGAATCTAAAGCACAAGCTTTAGAACTTGGCCGACATACCTTTTTAATTTTTACTTTTGAAAATGCAACTAACAAACAAAATATTGAAACTAAAATATCAAATTTTATTTCCAATAAATTATCGAATTTAAATGATCCTTTTTTACGTTTAGTTGATAGATCCAACTTTGAAAAAATAATGAACGAGCAAGAATTTTCTCTTTCTGGTTTTGTTGACGAGAGTACAGCTACAGAAATAGGAAAACTTTTTGGAGCTCAAACAGCTATATCAGGCAAAGTGATTTCATATTCCCATAAAATTTCAAAATCAAAACCTCAAAAAATGAACGCTGCTGAACCATTCTATGAAAAGAAAAAAAGAGAAGATGGTGAAGGGTATATCACCAAAACTAAATATAAGAAGGTAAATTATATGCGTTACGCTAAAAGTATTGATGTTCATATTGAATTTCAGTACAAATTAATATCATTAAAAACCTCAGAAGTTTTATTAAGTGATATTATAGAACTCTCGTCAAAAGATAATGTCTCCTATTCTGTTTACAACGGAGATCCAAAAATATTATATCCGATGTCAAATACTGGGGTAGACAAAAGTGAATCTTCAATAAATAAATTTAGATTACAATTTTCTAAAAGACGAAAGTTAAAATCTGAACAAAATTTAAGCAATGATTTATTTAAGAGTATCTCTAGTAAAACAGCAAAAAAAATAACTCAATACTTAGAATAAAATTTTATGAGAAATCTATGTTTAATATTCGTGCTAGGCTTCTTATTTTCTTGTAAACCAAGCAAGGAAATGGTAATTGAGAAAACTAAATTTTCAAATGAACAAAACATTCCTAAGTGGGTAAAAAATCACCCTGTTTCCTCTACCTATTATATTGGTGTGGGTATAGGAAATAAAAACAGTCAAAACTTAGAATATAGAGAACAAGCAAAAAAAAATGCACTAAGTAACTTGGCATCTGAGATTAGTGTAACCATAAATAGTAACTCCTTTCTATTTGCAATGGAATACGATGACAGTTTCAATGAAGAATTTAAATCTACTATAAAAACTGAAACAAATAAAGATTTGGAAGGTTATGAATTGGTAGATAGTTGGGAAAATGAATCTGTATATAAAGTATATTATCGTCTTTCTAAAAATGAGTACCATCAAAAACAAAAACAAAATAAGGAAAAAACTTTAAGACTATGCTACGATCTATATTTAAAAGCCATTACTGCTGAAGAGAAGTCTGATGTTTTATCAGCAATGAACTTAAATGCAAGAGCTTTACTATCTATAAAAAAATATTGGAATGAAATTAACGAATTCAATACTGAAAATAAAGTACTATTTCTAGAAAATGAAATTTATGCAAACATTGAACGAATTTTAAGTCAAATAGAATTAGAAACTACCGATACACAATTTGAACTTTCTTATACGAACCGTTATTCAAAACAGCTCATAGTAAATTGTTTCTTTAAGAAAGAAAAAATTTCATCACTCCCATTAAATCTAAATTATTACAAAAAAGCAAAGTATACTGGATCTAAAAAAAGATATACCGAAGCCAAAACTTCTAAAGGAAATGGAGAGGCGTCCTTTTTGGTCTCAAATCCATTTGTGTTAAACGAACAGGAACTTACAGTAGAGGTAGATGTCATGAAAATGTTAAGAATAAATATGGAAAACCTTAATTTAATGACTAGAGTGGCCAATAATTTTCCAGCGATAAAGATGTCGATTCCTTTAAAAATAATTTTACCAAAAATTTTTATAGATTCAAATGAAAAAAGTCTAGGAAATAAAACTATAAATAAGCTTCTTTCAAATACTTTTAAAGAGAATTTTATAAAAAACAACTATGATGTTGTTGATAAAAAAACATCGGATGGTCTTACAATACTAATAGGAACCGATACGAAATCGGAACAAAACAAAACAAAGTTTGTACCTGCATATCTTAATGGTGAAATTTTAATTAAAAATAATAGTTCTGGTAAAACTCTCTACAGCAAAGTTATGTCAAATATCAAAGGAGTTCACTTAACTCCAGATAAAGCAAGTATGAAAGCCTATGAAGAGGCTACTAAATTAATTAATAAAAGTATTTTTAAAGATCTATTAAAAACAATTTCAAATTAACAAAACTTCAAAATAAGTTTAAAATAAATCAAATATTATGAAAAAAAGAAAACAAATTGCATTAATCTTAGGAATAACATTAACTGCTGCAATAAGTATTGTAGGTTGTAAATCAAAAGAAAAAACTATCACTAAAGCGCTAGCAAATAAAGGTGAAATTGAAATCGTAGAACATTGTTCTGGAAAATCTTATTTCTCTGATAACAACTATTTTAGAGCAAATGCTACAGGGGAAAGTCTAGACAGAGAAACCGCAAAGAAAAAAGCTCGATCAAACGCAATGGCAGAAATGGCAAAGTCTATAAAAGCAACACTGAAAATAGTTGGAGATAATTATGTTAATTCTACAGAATTTAACAACAAAGAAGAAGTTACAGAATCTTTTAAGGAGCTGGCAAGAATAATTGTTGATGAAGAAATATCTGGAGCTGTTAAAATTTGTGATAAACTAACCCAAAAAGGTGATAAAAGATATGTATCGTATACAGCAATTGAATTATCAGGACAAAAAATTGCCTCTAAATATCACAAAAGGCTTTCAAAAGATAATAAAATTAAAGCGGATTATAACTATGAAAAGTTTAAAGAAACTTTTGATAAAGAAATGAAAAAGTTAGATAATAGATACTAAGTTTATTTTGTATATACTCTTATAGTTAGTGAAGTAATTTTTAGAAAAATAATCAATTTGCTTCAGAATTTATAAACCGCTACGCAACCAGAGGGTTTGGGGCGATGAACAAAAACAGGGAGGTAGAAATTTCCCCGCTCCCGCTAGTTTGTAACTAGTGGCCTTGGTTTTTACTTACAAATAGTCTTTTTACTATTCTATAAAAAATCTTTAAAAATGGGTATTTATACTTACTAATAAGCTGTTTATTTTTTTCATATTTGATAAGATAACATAAGAGTTGTGTTATCCCGTATAAAATAACCTTTAACACAAGCTTTTGTTTGGATATAAGGAAGTTGTGCGTAATCTGATAAAAATGAAATGTATTTGGTGTAATAAAGAAACAACTTCTGATAAAAGTAGAAGAGGACTCAAAATAGAACCTGTTTATGCCAATAAAGAACATATTTTTCCTGAAGGTGTCGGAGGAAAAAAAAACTTGGAAATTGGAAAGGTTTGTGAAGAATGTAATAACCGTTTAGGCCAGAAAATTGACGAATCTTTAAAGACTCAAAATTGGATGATGATGAAGCAGTATCAAGATTCATCAGAGATATTAATAAAATCAGGAATTCAAAAAAGACCCTTAGGTAAGAAAGGACGTACCCCAGAAGATAAAAAGAGAAAAAAAGACGAAATGCTCGAAATTGAAGGTTATTCTGGAGGCACCAAAATTTCAAGAAATCCTATAAATACAAATGAAATCAAGTTATTAAACCTTCCTGATGGTTCGGGAGGAGATTACACTTACAATGATAAATTTTCTAAAGCTCTTCATAAGTGTGCTGTAAATGTATTATTGGAAAAGTATGATTATAAATTTATGAAAACCCACTTTTCAGAATTGATAGACTTTGTAAATAAAAATGATAACGAGAATTACCTGAAATGGTCTTATGCCGTTAGTTATGCAAACATTTTTTCAAAAGTACATTTCGAGCCTTTTTGTCTTCAAGAATTAGAAATAGATGGAATTCCAAAAGCTTTAGTTTTAATTTTCCCTTGTGCAATATTCATAGTCTGCACAAGCCCCAATCTTTTTGACACCCAACTTTTAGATTTAGTAAGTGCCAACTTGCCCAAAATGGAAAGTTGGGAAAACAAAGGTTTTGACTATTTCAAACACTTCACAAATGCTATTGAAAGTTCGAGAAAATCATTCGGGGAAAAGGTAAAATTCACCTTTATAAAAAAAGAAATTACTGGAAGAAGAAATATGGATGACAGTTTTTATCTACTTACCAATTGTAAAACCTGCGGACAGACTAATCCAACAGGATTTATGTTAAGTAAGGAATCAATTCTTGATGGAAATCAAAATCATTCTATAGGTGGAAATAGAAACACTTGGAATAAATTATCAATTGAGGACTTGAGAAAAAAGGGATTGGTTATTGAAAAGTGGAGTCAAAAATCGTTACAAAAACAAATTGACCAAGGAATCTATTATCCTGCAGAGAATGATGTAAAAAAAATGAATATTTCAAATTGTAAAGTTCAATGCATTAACTGCTATGAATGGATTGAATATGATGCAAAACATTGCTTTATCTAACAAAAAGACTACCCACAACACGGTGTATAAGTAATAGCGGTTTAAGTGATAAAACGAAAGTATAAACATAGAGCAAAGGTCAGTGCCAAACCGAAAGGTTCGTGAGTAGAAATCCGCTACTACTCATACACGAGAACGTTGTGAAAAATTTATTTCAAAAAAGGCAAAAATTCAAACATTAATATAGATTTAAATGGATTTTCAAAAACTAATTTCAGAAAATATTATAGCAAATTTAGGTATAATTCGAAAAACATATAGATGGATTGCTTTAGTATGCCTAATTGTATTTTGGTCTATATTCATTAAAGAATCTAGTGTTAAAATATTAGGTATAGAAATTGAATCAAACCAAATTTCAATAGTTCTTTATATCCTAATTACAATAACGTCTTTATACATAATTGAAAGATATAGAAGAATATCAATTTTAATTAATCAGTTGGAGCAGAAAAACAAAAGAGAAACACTATTTGAAGTAATGATTAATAATTGGTTATTAAATCCTTTTTCTTATCAACAAAATGTAATTTCTATTAAAAAAGGAGATAACACTATTTCTAAACTTGATTTACATATTAATGCGTTGAAAATTACATTTATTCCAATAATTCATATTTTCATGACTCTCGTATTAGCAAAAAAACAGGGATATAATGAAGAAATGAACATGAGTGACTGGCTAATGAAATGTGGGTATATATCGACTACAATTAGTGTTATTTACTTATTAAAATCGGTAATAAAATCAATTGATAATTCATTTATATCTAATCAATATCAATATACTAATTATATCATTCTGAAAAATCAGAAAGTTCGAAACACCTACTTTAAAGCACTAATTACACTCGGACTTATCGTTTTTGTATTCGCATTTTATTTAGGGTTTACTTACTTTGATTTATTGATCATTATGATTAAAAATATTTTCGCTGGAAACATTGAAACAGTACAGTAAATAAAACATTTTACAACACCGTATAAAATTTATTGCTTGATTCTAGCCTACTTACGAAAGTCCCTGCCTGCCGCAGACAAGCTCGCGGACTTTCTTGGTCGGTAATTATTTGCTAAATTAGGTACTTAAACACGCCACTAATCACACACAAAAACGTTGGTAATAATTAAAAAAAAATGACTGAATTAGAATATATTATTAAACAAATATCAAAGACAAATAAAAAGAATTTTGAAAACTATGTAGTCACCCGAATTTGGCACGGAATTAATAACACAGACATTAAATTTACAACTCAACAATTTGTAAGCAGACCAAATGGACACGCTCTAACCGATATGTTTTTCCCTCAATTTGATTTACATATTGAAATTGACGAACCATTTCATAACAAACAAAAAGAATTAGACATAAATAGAGAAGCAGATATAGTTCAAGCTACAAATCATAGAATTGAGAGAATAAAAATTACTGATAATATTAATTTCATAAACGAGCAAATTGACGAAATTATTAAAGAAATAAAGGCTTTACGAAAAGATCAAATCAATAATAAAACTTACGAACCTTGGGATTTAGAAAAGGAATTTAATCCTAATTTTTATATAGAAAAAGGATATTTAGACATCAATGAAAATCCTGCTTTCAGAACAATTTTAGATGCAAGCAATTGTTTAGGACAAAATTATAAAGGTGTACAACGTGGTTGGTTTAAAAGTAAAGTATATGAAAATCATAATCTGTGGTTTCCGAAATTTTACGAAAATGCTGATTGGGACAATAAAATGATTGAGGACGGAAAAACTATTGTCGAAAAATGTAAAATTGAAGGTAGAAAAGACACACATTATTATGATTTAATAAAAGTTCCAGTAAAAAGAATAGTATTTCCTAGAAGTATTGACAATTTAGGTTTCATTTTATATAAATTTAAAGGAATATTTGAAACCGATATAGAAAGGTCAAGTCCTGAAAACGGAATGGTTTACAAAAGAATTAACACGCGGATTGAAATAAAGAAATAACGCAAGCCCAACACCATTAAAAAATCATTGCCAGTTCTAGCCTACTTACCACAAACCAACCATACACAAATACGTTAAAAACTCGCTAACATAAATGCTAGCGAGAAAAACTGTAAAGAGTAAAAAAAAAAAATGCTATGAAATATGCAGAAAACTCTCTGCTTTGTTTTATGTAAAAATAACTTTTTTATGTGTTATTTCAAATAGGTATTTATACCTATTTTTCTAAAATAGATGAGTATGAGCGCTGTTTTCTACTCATTTTTCTTATTTTTAGACTGCTATTAAGAACAGACATCCCTAGGTCTAACACAAAAAAATTGTTACACTTTACTGGTTGCTTATTATAAAACCCCCGTCTGCAAGAAAACTAGCGAAAATTAACCTATAAAATACTGGTAATTCACATTGTGTGAATTGGTGTTTTGTGGGTAGAGAGATATAATAAATCAAAATATTAACGAAACGTAATATTTTATTTATTAATTAAAAAATTAAAGTGTTTTCCTTTTTAAGGTGAAAAAATTGAGAAGAATGAATAAAAAAAACCTTTCAGAAAGAGATATTTGCACCAAATATATAAACCCTGCAATTGAAAAAGCAGGTTGGAATATGAGAACACAAGTAAGGGAAGAGGTTTCTTTTACAGATGGAAGAATCATTGTTCAAGGAAAACTGTATACAAGAGGAAAAAGTAAAAGAGCAGATTATATCCTATACTATAAATCAAACATTCCAATTGCCATTATTGAAGCAAAAGATAATAAAAAAGCAGTGGGACATGGAATGCAACAAGCACTAGAATACTCGGAAATATTACAAATTCCATTTGTATTTACTTCCAACGGAGATTCGTTTGTCTTTCATGATAAAACAAAAACAGATGGAATTTTAGAGCAAGAGTTATCTTTAGATAATTTTCCTTCTCCAGAAGTATTATGGCAGAAGTATTTAGAATTCACCAATATTGAAACTCCAAAAGCAAAAGAAATTGTAGAAAAAGAGTACTACGCAGACGATAGTGGTATGAGTCCAAGATACTACCAACAAAATGCTGTAAACAGAACTTTAGAAGCAATTGCAAAAGACCAAGATCGAATTATTTTGGTGATGGCAACAGGTACAGGAAAGACGTATACTGCCTTTAACATTATTTGGCGTTTATGGAAAACAGGAGTTAAAAAACGTATCTTATTTTTAGCAGATAGAAATGCTTTACTAACACAAACAAAAAATGGTGATTTTTCTCCTTTTGGTAATGATATCATGCATATTATTAAAAACCGAAAGATTGATAAATCCTATCAAATATATTTTGCTCTTTATCAAGGATTAACAAGTACTCATGAAGATAAAAATGCCTACAAAGAATTTAGTCCAGATTTCTTCGATTTAATAGTAATAGATGAATGTCATAGAGGTTCTGCATCCGAAGCTTCTGCTTGGAGAGATGTATTAACATACTTCAATTCCGCAACACAAATAGGTTTAACAGCTACGCCAAAAGAAACGAAAGATGTTTCTAATATGGAATATTTTGGAGAGCCAGTATATACGTATTCTTTAAAACAAGGTATTGACGATGGTTTTTTAGCACCCTACAAAGTAGTAAGAATCACAACTAGTGTAGATGAAGGTTGGCGACCAACTGCTGGTTTATTAGATAAATATGGAAATGAAGTAGAAGATCGAATCTATAATCTAAAAGATTATGATAGAACTTTAGCAATTGATGAACGAACACAAATTGTTGCAAAAAAGATTACGGAATATTTAAAAGCGATAGACCGTTATGCTAAAACAATTGTTTTTTGTGTAGATATAGACCATGCAAATAGAATGCGACAAGCATTAATAAATGAAAATGCAGACTTAGTTGCGAAGCATTGGAACTATTGTGTAAAAATAACGGGTGATGATGAAGTTGGTAAACAAGAGTTAGACAATTTTACAGATGTTGAAGAACGCTTTCCTGTAATAGCAACCACCTCTAAAATGTTGACTACAGGTATTGATACCAAAATGGTAAAATTTATTGTTTTAGAATCCAATATCCAGTCAGTTACAGAATTTAAACAAATTATAGGTAGAGGTACAAGAATACGAGAAGCTGAAGGAAAAGTTTATTTCACGATAATGGATTTTAGAAAAGCAACCAATATATTTGCGAGACCAGATTTTGATGGTGATCCTGTGCAAATTTATGAGCCTGCGCCTGATGAACCAGTTTTACCGCCAGAAGAGGAAGACAATACACAACCAACAGGTGGCCAAGAAACTTTAAATCCTGATGATTTTAGACCTACACAACCCAATATAGATATTGATGATACTGACGAAGTTCGAAAATACTACGTCAACCAAATACCCGTTTCTGTAGTAAATGAGCGTGTACAGTATTATGGTAAAGATGGTAAGCTAATTACAGAGTCCTTAAAAGATTATTCTAAAAAAAACATAGAAAAGGAATTTTCATCTTTAAATGACTTTATCCAAAAATGGAATGCTTCTGAAAAGAAAGAAGAGTTAATAAAAGAATTGGCAGAACATGGTGTTTTGTTGGAAGCACTGCGTGAAGATGTTGGACAAGATTTAGACGATTTCGATCTAATTTGCCACATCGCTTTTGACCAACCCGCATTAACAAGACAAGAACGTGCAAACAATGTGCGTAAACGTAATTACTTTGGGAAGTATAGTGAAACAGCTCAAAAAGTATTAAATAGTTTATTAGACAAATACGAACAAGAAGGGATTGTGTCTATAGAACAAGGTGCAATACTTAAAGTAAAACCATTAAACCAAATGGGATCACCAGTAGAGTTAGTGCGTGCTTTTGGAAAGCGAAAAGATTTTGAACAAGCAGTCAAAGAATTAGAAAACGAAATATATAATATAGCATAGTTATGAGTTTAAAGGATCAATTTCAACCAAAATCTAAGGAGCGGTTTTTTGATGAATTTATTGATGAAATTGAAAAATATGGTTTTGGGTCTATGCTTAAAACAGATCAGGAAGCGCTATTGTATCATTTGTTAGCAAAACATATAACGCCGGGTATAATAAAAAATAGACATAGTTGGGTTGAAATACTTCGTATAAAACCGAGTAAATTAAATGGTGTGCAAGAAACAGCTTCAGTAAAATTTAATCTCATAAAAGATGATAGTTTTAATTGGTTATTAGTTAGTAGACAGTTAAATAATCATGCACCTGAAGTACAAGATTTATCATCAGGTAAAGTTATAGTTTATATAGATGATGCACATATTTATCGGTTTTTAGAATGGTTTTTAAATCAACAAGGTTCTAGTCCCGAATATGTTTTAAATAAAACACAATTAGTTTTAAAATACGAATTATATCTTTTGATTTTAGAAAAAATCAACGAAAAGGTTGGGCTAGAAGTTAAAGATTTAAAAAAGAAACTTAAAGAAGATAAAAGTGCTAAAAAAATAACGAAAACGTATAATAGTGCATCTGATCTTTTAAAAGATATTAAAGAAAGATTAAAAGAAAATACCTTAAGAGAAGGAACAAAGGAATTATTGGAGTATGTAAGTACTGCTATAATAACATACGCTAAAAAGCAAACATCATAATTAATGAGTAACATAACAACAAACATAAAAGGCATACGCGATATCATGCGTAAAGACACAGGAGTAGATGGAGATGCACAACGTATATCGCAAATGGTATGGATGCTTTTTATGAAAATATTTGCCGACAAAGAAGAAGAATGGGAAATTACCATAGACAACTATGTATCTCCAATTCCTGAAAACTTAAAATGGCAAAACTGGGCAGCAGACGATGAAGGCTTAACTGGTGATGCCTTAATGGAGTTTATAGAAACAGAGTTGTTTCCTGCTTTAAAAGAGTTGGACATTACTATAAGTTCACAAGCAAAAATTATACGTTCTGTTTTTGACGATACCTATAACTTTATGAAAAACGGAACATTGTTCCGTCAAGTCATCAACGTTATTAATGAAATAGATTTTAATAGTGACGACCGTCATTTATTTAATGACCTTTATGAAACAATATTAAAAGACCTACAATCTGCAGGTTCTTCGGGAGAATATTACACACCAAGAGCCGTAACGCAGTTTATGGTAGACATGATTAATCCTCAATTAGGAGAAAGTATCTTAGACCCTGCTTGCGGAACAGGCGGATTTTTAACCTGTAGCATAGACGCTGTGCGCAATCAAGTAAAAACAACGAAGGATAGAGACGTATTACAAAAAAGTATTCGTGGAATCGAGAAAAAACCATTGCCACATTTACTATGTACTACCAATTTAATGCTACACGGTTTTGATTTGCCCGTAGTACGTAGAGATAACTTATTAAGCAAACCCTATGCAGATTGGGGCGCAAAAGACAAGTTAGACATCATACTATCCAATCCACCTTTTGGTGGCGTAGAAGAAGATGGAACCGAAACCAACTTCCCTAAAAAGTTTAGAACCAAAGAAACTGCCGATTTATTTTTAGCCTTAATTATTAAGTTATTAAAAGAGAAAGGGCGTTGTGCTATTGTTTTACCAGATGGTACGTTGTTTGGAGAAGGCATGAAAACACGTTTAAAAGAAGAGTTATTAGAGCGTTGTAACCTGCATACCATTATACGTTTACCCAATGGTGTTTTTAACCCATATACAGGTATTAAAACTAATTTATTGTTTTTTGAAAAAGGTACAGCAACCAAAGACGTTTGGTATTTTGAACATCCCTATCCTAAAGGTGCTGTAAGTTACAATAAAACCAAACCTATAAATATTAAAGAATTTGATGTAGAAAAAACATGGTGGAACAATCGTGAAGATGAAAAGTTTTCTAAAAATGCGTGGAAAGTCTCTATTGAAGAGATTAAGAAACGGAACTACAATCTTGACATTAAAAACCCACACCAAGAAGTAGATACTTTAGAAAGCCCTGAAGTCTTATTAGAGAAATTTAGAACTACAGAACAAAAAATTTCTACCATACAAGAAGAGATTATGAATGTATTAACTGAAGCTTTAAAATAATATGCAGTTACTACAACACTTTAAAGAACTTACGGTTAGACCTAAAAATGCCCAAGAGTTAAAAGGCTTGATTTTGCAATTGGCAATACAAGGAAAATTAACTGGTGCATGGAGAAAAGAAAATCCAGATGTTGAATCTGCTTCTGAATTATTGAAGAAAATAAAAAAAGAAAGAGTTCAATTAATTAAAGAAAAAAAGGTTAGAAAAGGAAAGCCGATTCAACCAATAAAGAAGGAAGAAAAATATTTAGAAATACCACAAAATTGGGTTTGGACAAGAATAATTGAAGCAGGAAATATATTCAATGGAAATAGTGTAAATAAATCGATTAAAGCTGCTAAGTATGAAGGTTTAGAGGAAGGGTTGCCTTATTTAGGAACTAAAGATATTAACTATGGCTTTGAAACTTTAAATTATGAAAATGGAGTTAAAATACCATTTGATGAACCTAAATTTAAAATTGCACATAGGAATACAGCATTAATCTGTTCAGAAGGCGGTAGTGCTGGTAAAAAATGTGGTATTACAACAGAAGATATTTGTTTCGGAAATAAATTATATGCTTTTGAACAGTATGGAGATATTAAATCTGTTTACATATTATCAATTTATAAAACCCCTATTTTCTTTGAGGTTTTTCAGAGTAAAATGACAGGAATAATTGGAGGTGTTTCGATAAATAGCTTTGGCGAAATACCTATTCCACTTCCACCACGAGAAGAACAAGAAGAAATCGTAAAAGTAGTAGAAACCCTTTTTAAAGAAGTTGAACAATTAGAGCAATTAACGGTTGAACGTATTGATTTAAAAGAAAACTTTGTTACTTCTGCGCTAAACCAACTCACCACAAATAATGCAAATCAGGAATGGTCTTTTTTACAAGACCATTTTAAAAATTTCTTTAATGAAACTAGGAACATTAAAAAGTTACGAGAAACGGTTTTACAATTGGCCGTTCAAGGGAAACTGACAGCAGATTGGCGAGAAAATAACCCAGATACAGAACCAGTTTCTAAATCAATTGAAGAAGCTTTTAAAAATCAAAAAGTAATTACTACTGGCAGAAAAAAGTTTTTAAGACCTGTAGATAAAGTGATTTTTAATGACTTGAAAATTCCATTAAATTGGGTTAAAACACAATTTTTCAATCTTTGCGTTCTCAAAAGGGGGCACGATTTACCTAAACAAGACAGGGTCGTAGGAAAATATCCTGTTGCATCATCTGGAGGTATAAGTGGGTGGCATAATGAGTATAAATCTGAGAGAGGAGTTGTTATAGGTAGATCTGGTTCAACTGGAAAGCCACATTTGATAGATAACAAACATTGGCCCTTAAATACAGTTTTATATGGGGAAGATTATTGCGGCAATTATATAGATTATGTATTTGTTTTTTTAAAAGCATTTGATTTTTCACAATATTCTTCAAGTACAGCGGTGCCAACCTTGAATAGAAATAAGTTTTTGAATGACTTAATATTAATTCCACCACTAGAAGAACAAAAAGCCATTGTACAAAAAGTAAACGCTTTAATGGGTTTATGCGATACCTTAGAACAAGAAGTAAAACAAAGCCAAGAACAGATTGCGCAGTTAATGCAGAGTTGTTTGAGGGAGGTTTTTGAGGGGGAGAAGTAAAACGGTTTAGGTATGCGTAGACAAGAAAATAGTTTTGGTTTTTGGGAGATTCTTTTTATCGTAGTAATAATAATAGTATTTATAGCTTCACTTGGACAGGTAGCTATTCCTTTAGAAAAAGAGATTAAGGTAAAAGATGAAGATAAAAATGATTTAACAAAGCTTAAAGTAAGGCATAAAAAACTAAAGAAACTTATAAGCAAAAAAGAAGCCTTAAATATTAATCTAAACAAAAAATTTAAGCGCATTTACTTTGGTGTGCGCTTTGTATTAGCTTCTTTATTTGTTAGCTATAATGCTCTGATGTATTTTGCCTTTAATATAAATAAACTCGGTGATTTGTTAAATTGGAATCAATTTGCCTTAATAATTATGGCTTTGTTTTCTTTTATAGCTTTTGGCACGTTGGCAAACGTGAGAGATTTTATTCAAAACATTAAAATGAGATTAGAGTGTAAAACTTTCAATAAATACGTGGACATAACAGAGCAGATAGAAACACATAAAGAAGAAGCAATCAAGCTAACTGCGACAATAACGAAAGGGCAAATAAATATATCAAAACAGTCAGTTGTTGAAGATAATATTAAATATAAAAACTAATGAAGCATTTAAAGGAGATTTTCAAATATTTAAAAGAGAATATCAAATTTTTAGTGGCTTTTATTATTACTATTAGCTTTTCATTAATTTTTTTAGACTCAATTAGTGGTCTTTTAATAAAACTTGGTAGTAATATTAATAATCATTTTAGTTCATTTATCATTGGTTATTTGTTAATTAGTTTAGCAATCATTTTTCGATATATTTACTTAATTTCTAAGCATTATATTCATAATAAAAAAGTTAACTTCTTAGTACTTTTCATAAGTAGTACTTACGTAATTTATAGATTCATTTTCACTAATCAAATAGAGTTTATAAGGTTAGAAGGTTTTCCTCCCTTTTCAGATATAATTATAGTCTGTCTCTTATACACATCTCCGAGCCCACGAGACAGGCAGAAAT
>OLID01000394.1_pt1 | contig 19704 bp, 18 predicted proteins | sample 1609361 | NCBI WGS metagenome assembly OLID01 (sample SAMN05416778, study PRJEB24817) | seawater metagenome | isolation source: Sea water | place: Canada:Atlantic | collected 2013-07
CGTCGGCAGCGTCAGATGTGTATAAGAGACAGGCTGGAAGCCGGTCTGGTCTTCCACCCACATCATGGCATCGACATAGGCCTCGACCTGTTCTGCCGTACGTTTCTCCAGCGCTTCGATCAGGTCCTCAGCGGTCGACGCGTAGCGTCGCGTTTTGCTGCTGTCCTTCAGGTAAGCCAGTTGCTCTGCGCTGAGGCCAGACAGCTTTTCATCCAATGAGGCAGGAAACTCGACAACATCCGATGCCTGCTCCTCGGCCTCGTCCTGCGCCATCGCGGGCAGTCCCACGGTGCCAAGCGCCAACATGCCAAGCAACCAGAACGCCCTGCCTTTAATCGTTTTGTACTTCATAACAGATTCCTGTTGCCGGCCGGAGCCGCGACTGTCAATTCTGCCCATGATCCACCACCGTCGGGTCAAGATAGTTTTCTTCGGTGATACCCTGTTTGCGCATGGCGATACCAGACAAACAGGCATTGAGCATGTAGTTGGCGTTCATGGCGCTCACGTAGCTCAGATCGAGCATGGGTGCGAAATCCATCAGTTCCAGTCCGGCGACCTCATTCTCAGCGCACAGGCGACGAAGCAGTGGCGTTACCTCACGAATGGTCAGCCCGCCTGGCACAGCCCGACCGGCCGCCGTCATTTCAACCGGATCCAGCACACTGACATCCAGCGAAATGTACAGCGGGTTACTCGCGTCAGCGGCTTCCTCGAGAACGGCCTCCATCACGTTCGGCCAGCCGTTGGCTTCCACGGATGCCATGGTGTGGTACCGGACTTCGTTCTCACGGAGCCAGTCAAACGAGGCGCGCGTCGCCTGTGCACCACGCAAGCCAACCTGAATCAGGTCACTGCCGGCGACCACACCTTCACTGACCAGACGATAAACGGCATCACGATCAGAAATGGTATGTGCACGGGTGGGTTCGGCGTTGAAGTTGGCGCCCAGGTGCACGACCGTCAGACCTTGCGCAGGATCGGAGGCCTGCACGGCTTTGACATTGGGATACATCAGGGAATGATCGCCGCCGATCAGGAACGGTGTGGCGCCCGTGTTGGCCATCTCCAGCACCATGTCATAAACATGGTCCAGCCCGCGTTCCAGGCTCATGCGATCGACTGAAATATCCCCATAGTCAACAATATTGAGAACGGCGCCGGGATCTACCATGGCATACACATCCAGGTTCCCGGTGACATGCATGGCGCGCAGGCCATTGGGAGCATTACGGCCATCACGACTGCCACTGCTCATGCTTTGCGGAATACCGGCAATAGCCACTTCGACATTGCCGGCAATCAGGTCTTCCGGCGTCACTGCCACCGGAGCGCCAGCAAATGTCGGAATGCCAGCCCACTGATTGATATACCGGTGCACGTTGACCGGTCCCGGATCGCGCAGCCGCTCCTTCAGAATTTCCGGTCGGACTACTTTGAAGCTATTGAAGCCGCTGGCTTCCGGGTTCAGTGGTATCGACGCCATGTCAATGCCAGGCCGGTAGGCATGTGTCTCAACCGCTTCAATCATATCACTGACGTACTGTGCGACCTGCGCCGGTGTACGGCGCTCGATATCCTGATAAAGCTTTTCCCGGGACGGGATCACTCGCAGCGGCTCATCGGTGCGCAGAAAACTGATCTGCTCCTCCGACAGTAAATCCAGTTTATCCATCACCGCACCGGGTAACCGGGCCTGAGCTTGGGCCTGGGCCAGAACGGGAACAGTATGAACCGCCACCACCATGGTCAGGGCCAGCGCCGACAGCATTTGACGTTTTGTCCTGAGTGTCATAGCGGGTTCTCCTCGTGGTAGTTGTCCTGAGCGTGGTCAATGGTCACCGGGTTCAGATAATCCGGATCATGACCCAATTTGCGCATGGCAACGCCGATCAGACACGCCTGCACGATGGCCGCGCTATGCAGATTGGTGACATAGGTGGGGTCGATCTCAGGTGCAATTTCCACAATATCGAAACCCACGACTTCCTGTTGTGCGCACAGCTTACGGATAATGGGAATCGCTTCACGTGGCGTCAGACCGCCGGAGACGGGAGTACCGGTGCCGGCGATATAGGACGGATCAAGCACGTCAACGTCGAAAGATATATGCAGTTTGCGACCATCAGTCCTGGCTTCGTTGAGTATGCGCTCCATGACATAGTCCCAACCATAACGTTCGACTTCTGCCATTGAGTGATACTTGAAACCTTGTTCGCGCATCCACTTGTAGCCGCTTTCGCTGGGGCTGCCCGAGCGAAGACCAACCTGAATGTAGTCGTTGCCCTTGATATGGCCATCGGCCAGCAGACGATAAATCGGCTGCCCGTGATCAATCAGGTGCGCACGATCACGACCGACGTCATAGTGCGCATCGAAATGGATCACGCTGAGGTTGTCTTCACCGTACACATCAACCAGCGCCGCCACGTTGGGATATTCCAGCGAATGGTCGCCACCAACGATAAAGGGTATGGCACCGGTCTCGACGATTTCGCGCACGACTTCGCGCACATGCTGCATGCTGCGTTCGGTACTGTCCTGATCGATGGCGATATCACCATAATCGACAATGTTGAGCTCTCTACTGGGACTGATCTGCGTGTATTGATCATTGCCACCGACACGGCCAATCAGACGCAAGGCCAACGGGCCGTGCTGGGCGCCTCGCCACCCCGAACCCATGTTCAGAGGCGCGCCGACAATGGCAACATCGACTTCACCGGCGATCAGGTCCTCGGGCGTCAGCGCGATAGGTGCCCCGGCAAAAGTAGGTATGCCACTGCGACCACCGTAGCGTGACAGATCAATCGGCCCCGGCTCTCGATCAGGATCAAAGCTGCGCGGGCGACGTACCGCATAGGCGTTAAAATCAGGGCTGTCGGTGTTCAGTGGAATGTGGTCAAGGTCTTCACCTTCCTGAAATTTTTCCTGCTCGGTCACCCAGATCATGGCGTCGACGTAGGCGCGCACCTGTTCAGCGGAGCGCTTTTCCAATGCCTTGATCAGCTCCTCGGGCGTACTGGCGAAACGGCGCGTGGGGCCGGTGCGCAGAAACTCCATTTCTTCTTCGGTGAGCGTGGACAGCTTTTCGTCCAGCGAGCTCGGAAATTCTATAGGTTCACGTTCTTCTTCGTCTTCGTCCTGCGCCATCAATGGCGTCGACAGCGTACACAAGAGCAGCGCGAGCGCTGCAATAATACTGCGGGATCTCTCTTTCTTTGTTGTTTTCATGGTGGGTCCTTTGATTGACTGTCTCATCACCATCAAGTGACGAGGCCGCGATCACCACCAACCTTGAACTGCTAGGAGATGATGACCGCGGCGACGCACTGACTACTCGACTATCTCTGCGAAATCACAGTGCAACATTGATGCCCACGTAGTAGGCCCGACCCACCGGACTCACTGGATAGCTGCGCTCGGTAACGTAGGGTTTTTCATCGGTCAGGTTGCTGATACCGCCGTACAGACGCACATTGGAGCTGTAGTCCCAGTTACCGGACAGGTTGTGCGACATGAACTCATCAGTGAAAATATCCGGGCCGAAGTTCTGCACCGCGGTTTCAATCGCGCCGGTCAACGCCATCTCGCTCAAGTACTGCGAGCGCAGAGCCAGACTGAAGGGGCCGGTAGCCACATTCAGGTTGAGTTGACCAGCCCATTCAGGACGATTCATTTCCAGCAGATCGTCGTCAATCACTGGCTCTTCACCAGGGTTGGACGGCTCGACGAAGGCCAGATCCAGTTGTTTGGTGACCGCGCCGCCCATGCCAATCTGATAGTTACCAAGCTGGAACTGGTAGTTGACGTTCAGGTCCAAACCGGTTGCCTGCGCCTCACCAAAGTTGAGCTGCACCTGGCGCAGGAAGGTGAAACCGCCTGACTGCGCTGAGGTAGGTTCGGGGTTACGCTGCAAGAGATCACAGAAGGGGTTGTTAAGCGTCGGAGAGTCATAACAACTGGTCACAATATTCTGGGCAGAAATTTCCGAGATCGCGTCTTCGATTACGATATCCCAGTAATCCAGACTCACAGTCAGCCCTTCGATAAAGCGCGGCTGGATCACTACACCCAGTGTTTTGGTGATGGCTTCTTCAGGCTGCAGGTCGGGGTTACCGCCGATAGCACCCGGAAAACCAGCGGACAGAGGATCCACGAAGATATAGTTGCCCGCGCCGTCAAAGATCTTGTCGCTGGGCACGTTCAGGGACTGCAGGTCTGCCACGCAGTTTTGCTGACGCAGTGCCGGGTTGGGTCCGCTGCTGATCTGGGACGCATCGCATGGATCGTTGGGGCGGAAGTTCTGGCCCTGCTCCGGTGAGAACAGTTCGAACAGGTTGGGTACGCGCACCGCTTTACTGTAATTGGCGCGGAACCTGACATCTTCGACGGGGGCCCATAAACCACCCACCTTGAAGGTATCGCTCTCACCAAATGTGGAGTAATCCGCGCGGCGGAAGGCGCCGTCCACGGTCAGCGTTTCAATCAGTGGCAGATTGCTCAGCAGCGGAATCTCGAACTCGCCGAAGATATCCCAGACGTCGTACTTGGCTGAGGTACTCAATGCACGGTTACCGGGCGAACCACCCAGGCTTCGCGCGTTGCTGACATCTCCGACCCAGTCACCGGCTTCAAACGCAACACCTTGAGGCGTCACACCACTGACAGAGGTCAGACCCTGGTCGTAGTTATCATATTCCTGTGAGCTTTTCTCTTCGCGCCACTCGCCACCAAAGGCAAACGACACCGGGCCCGCAGGCAACGTAAAGAACTCGCTACTGTTACCACTGACAAACCCGCTTAACACAGACTGTTCAATTTCTTCCTTGACGGTTCGGGTATAGGAGAAGAAATCGATGGCTTCCTGGCTAATGGACCCTTTGCCACCCCAGATATTGGCAGGTTTACACTGACCATCACCGGGCTGAAAACTAAAGAAAGGAGATAGCGCACGACCACCCAGGTAGGATGGGAAGTTGAACGGCGTAGTTCTGGGGTAGGCACTGGCATCCAGATCAGAGCGACAGACTGGCTGACCGGTTGATGGATCGGTGACCACGTCGATAGCCGCAAAGAAGCGATCGGTTACTGGCGTAAACGGTGACTTGTAGTGGCGATTGAATTTGCCATAGTTGGCAGCCACTTCGTAGTCCATGCCCCACTGGTCAAGACTGCCGCTCAGGCCAGCAACCAGGCGGTAGGTGGTACGTCGGTTGATTGACTCGTTGTCACCCCAGTCATCTGAGTCCCGGGAAATGTACAGGCCGCCCGGGCCCACAAAACCGACACCCGGATTGCTGGCAAATGGCGCCAGCTCAGCGGGCAGAAAGGGGTTATCCGGCGCACCGTACAGATAGTCAGTCGCCTGGTTACCACCACCACCGAAGACCACTTCGTGATACACGTATTTGCTCTCCGCAAACAGCTCCATCGTAGGTGTTAACTCGTATCGTCCATTCAGGTTGATGGAGTACTTGTCGTCCTTGGGAATGATGTAAGGGCGATTGGGGGCAATATAGCTGTCTTCAGCACCAAACTGGTTGAAGTTACCCGCCACCAGACCATCGTTATAGGGCACCAGTTGGCCCGACTCGTTAACCAGCCAGCAGCCACCTGCCGCACCGAATGACCCGGCGCCATCCAGACTGGAGTTGTAGCCTGTGAAGCTGTCCAGGCAGTCAGATGTGCCATTGCCGTCGAGATCCGGTTCCTGGCCCAACGGCACCACGGTACCGAAGTCACCCAGGGCGATGACACCATAGGGCGAAGTGATGTTGAAAGTTCGGCCTGGCAACAATGCCCGTGGTGTGGCAGTGGCGGCGCGGTCGAACAGCGCCTGCTCGGCCGCGGTCAGGTTGGGCGTTGTGCCAAACTCGCGCTGGTAGTTGGTGGCAAATGTGCTTGGGTTGGGAATTCGCAAACCGAAAGGAAACAACCCGGTGTTGTCGAAGTTGTAGTACTGAGCCAGGTTGGGTGTGTTGGATGCGGTGATATCGCCTTTCTGGAAGCGTAACGCCGGGTTAACGTCGTTACCAAACCGTCCGCCGTTACGCTGACCTTCGCGGTCACCGGCACGCAGGCCGTCACTGGAGTCATGTTGCAGAGAGATAGTAAAATTACCACGATTGTCAGCAAAGTTCTGGCCGATCAGGGCGCGCAGGCTGGCGGTGCCGGCATCGCCTTCTTCGGCGAGACCGGTGCGGAAATCGATATCTACGCCTTCATAGTCATTACGCAGTACAAAGTTCACCACGCCAGTGACCGCATCAGCACCATAAACAGCGGACGCTCCACCGGTGAGCACTTCTACGCGCTCGATCAATGCTGACGGGATGGTGGACACATCAACGGACGAGGTGCCCTCGATGCCGGATACGTGGCGACGACCGTTCACCAGCGTCAGGGTCCGCTGCGAACCCAGTGCGCGCAGGTTAAGGGCACTGCCACCAACGTTACTGGAACGTGTGCTGTTGGCCGCAGTGCCGCCGATGGAGTTGGTGCTGGTGACCGACGACAGCAGAGCCGGATTTTCATTGAGAATTTCACCGATGTCGACAGTGGCCGAACTGGACAGGTCTTCAGCGCTGATGACCGACAATGGCTGCGTGGAAGTCGCATTGTCCAACCGTTGAATTCGACTACCGGTGACCACCAGTTCCTCGATGGCAGGTGCGTCCGCATCCTGCGCGTATGTAAAGGGTGTAGACGCAACGCCCGCCAACAGGGCGATGGCAACGTTCAAACGACTTCGGTTAAAGGCATTAAGTGGTTTTGTATTCATCAGGTTGTATACCCCCCGGTACTTCTAGCAGTTGACCGCCAGTATCTGGCTTCAGTGATATTGTGTCTTGTGTGCCTGCCAGCTCGGTGGATGCAACTAAACAGGGCTAACGGGGAGGTATGAGCAATATGTATGCCACTAAATTTTTATCAATAAAAATCAGGGCTTTAAAATTTTCGATCAAAAATTGCCGAAGAATAACGATTCATTTCAGGGCACACAACGACATCTCGATCACATAATTGTGCATTGATCGCACCATTTTATTCTTTACTTATAATAACTTGCAGATGTTTAAGTACCTTTCAGTAAAAAACAAGGCGACCAAAATAAGTTAACTTTAACCCAGTTTTAATTCTGCAAAAATACGCCGGAGTACTTAGAGGAATACGCAGATACGCAATTGTGCGCAGCGACATGCGCAACTGCGTCGTTCGACGCAACAGGCAATGGCGACTACGTAGAAACGCGTAGTTCCTGTGATGAAGGCAATAAAGGAAGAGATGTCGGAGGTGCGACAATCGGGGACGACCAGGCAGTCGCCCCGAACTGTCAGGTGAAGGCGGGGTTAAAGCGAGGAGTCCTGGAATTCAACATGGACTTCGATCTGGATGTCATCACCCACACCAAACGACACCATGTTATCCAGACCAAAGTCGGAACGCTGGAATTCGGCCGTGGCCGAGAACCCCAGTGTGTAACGCCGGGTCAGGAAGTTACGACCGCCGCCATTGAAGTTGACCGTCATGGTCACCGGCCCGGTATTACCCAGCAGTGTCAGGTCACCTTCAAAGACAAAAGTATCCTCGTCGACAGCTTCAACAAACGATGTTGTTCTGAACACAGCCTGCGGATGGTTCGCGACATCAAACCAGTCAGACCCGCGCAGATCTTCGGCAAATGCCTCGTTGTTAACGTCCAGCGACGCTGTCTCGATGATTACTTCAAGGCTGGAGTTCTCGACGTTCTCGGCATCAAAATCCAGCGTGGCATCAAAATCGTTAAAACGACCGATATAGCGGGAGAAACCCAGGTGATCGATTTTCCACAACAGCGAGGCGTGCTCTTTGTCAAGCGTGTACTGCCCACCCCTGAGCTCGGCAACGCTGGTTTCAAAATCCGGCGTGATCAGTCGATCACAGGATACCAGCGCCGCTGAGCTGGCCAGGACCAGCAGGAAGTGACGATATTTGCAAAACATTCTTGAAAGCATGAAAGTTTCCTTGGCTGGGTCTCTGTTACTGCACGATGTCGGCGTAGACGTCGACTTCTATCACCACTTCGTTAGGGATGGCTGATGTATTGGCGAAGTAACCCTGGCCCACGCCAAAGTCCAGACGCTGCACAGTCACTTCACTGGTCAGGTTGAAACGGGTGCCGTCAATGCTCAGCTCAAATGGAAAATCCATAGGTTGGGTCTGGTCACGGATCGTCAGCATGCCTTTGGCAGTAAACGAATCGACACCAGTCAGCTCGCACTGATCAGCGGTAAACGTGGCAGTCGGGAACTGGTCGACATCAAACAGCTCGATGTCAAACATGTAGCTCTCGGTTTCCTCGTCACCCACTTCCAGATCAATAATTGGAATGAGAACGTCGATCTTGCAATCGCTCGGGCTCAGCGGATCAATTTCAAACGTCGCCTGAATATTCTTGAATTCGCCCTGGTAAGGGGTATCCGAATACGAATACTTGAAGATGACTGTCGAATCCTCGGGGTCGATTTCCCAGGTCGCAGCCTGCGCAGTCACCGTGGCACCCAACAGCAGCGGCGCAAGCGCCGCCTTGGAAAACAAATGTCGTATCATTACTTCTACTCCTTGGTATCAATTACTGCGGGTCACGGCAGCGTATAAATCACCAGCTCGGACGGATTACCGCGCTCGCTGACTACCATGCCAATATATTGTTTGCCGTCGTGTTCATAAGTAAACGGCTGGCCAGTCTGGGTGCCGGGCATTTCAATTTCGGCAACAATCTCGCCGGTCTGTTTGTCATGCGCGCGCAAGGTCGGGCCACCGCCAGTGCCTTCGCCCGAGAACAGCAGGGTTTTGGTCAACAGCAACCCGGAACGTGTTTCAACGCCGGTGCGGGGAATGTCCACACCGTCAAGCGCCGGGTTGTTGGCAATCGCCGGTGGCGTATCCGCATTGGCGATCATCCACTCGTGTTCGCCCTCGACCATATCGATCGCAGTGATACGACCATACGGTGGCTTGGCAATGGGCAGACCCATGGCTCGCGGTACGCGCACACCCAGTGCCATGCTGAAGTCGATGTCGGAATTCTGGTCCTTGTCCACTGACAACACAGTTGCTACTGTGCGCGACGGCACGTACAGCATGCCGGTCTCAGGATCCATGGCCGCGCCTTCCCAGTTGGCCCCACCGGTTGCAGATGGCAGGCTCAGCGTACCCTGCGTACCGTCGGCTGCGTCTTTCACTGAAGGCGGAGAGTACAGGTTGGTACCCAGACGGAAAGGCTTGATCGCCTCCAGCGCAGCCGCGTAGATTTCCGGTGTGAAATCTACCAGATCATCTTCTGTAATGCCCTGTCGGTCAAATCCGGCCGGCTTGGTCGGGAACGGCTGGGTCGGCGCATACCACTCGCCAGGCACGTCACCGGCAGGTACCGGCAGCTCTTCGATCGGCCAGATGGGCTCGCCGGTAGCACGATCATAGGTATACACAAATGACTGCTTGGTCACCTGCATGACAACTTCACGGCCGTTAGGCAGATCTGCCAGAATCGGCGCAGCGGGGTTGTCCCAGTCCCAGATATCGTGATGGATCATTTGCTGATGCCACTGCCGCTCGCCAGTTTCGATGTCCACTGCCACCAGACTGCTGGAGAACAGGTTGTTGCCAGGACGATCACCGCCATAACGGTCGCCTGTGGCCGCTTCCACCGGCAGATACACCAGACCCAGCTCCGGGTCGCCTGACATCGGTGCCCAGACGCCGGTGTTACCGGTATAGTCAGCGCTGTTGTTCAGCCAGGTGTCGTAACCAAACTCACCGGGACGCGGAATGGTGTGGAAGGTCCACAGATGTTCGCCGGTGCTCGCGCTGTAAGCACGCACATCGCCTTTCACGTTGGCCATTGATGGCGGGCGCATGGACACGGCCATGGCCGGACCCACAACAATAACGTCGTTCATGACAAAGGGTGGCATGGACGAACCGATGTCAATGTCGTCACGGTTCTGGGCCAAACGCAGGCCTTCCTGCATGTCGATCACGCCATTGTTACCAAATTCAGGATCCGGCAGGCCGGTCTCGGCGTCCAGGGATACCAGAAAGAAGCCCGGTGTAATGGTCAGGATGCGCCGCTTGTCGCCATCGCGCCAGAACGCCACACCGCGGCCGGAGCCTTTACGGGGAGCGGCATCAAAGCGCTCACCTTCTTTTGCGCGCCATTGCCAGAGCAACTGGCCGGTAACAGCATCCAGGGCGACTACGTCGCGCTGCGCGCCAATGGTGGTATAAAGTACCCCATCGACTTCCAGCGGAGTAAAAGTGGCGTTGAATTCGGGCTGTGAACCGAACATGCCCGTTGGCAGGCGCCAGGCTATCTCCAGGGAGTTGACATTGTCCGCGTTGATCTGATCCAGCGGCGAATAGCGCTGGGCGGCCATATTGCCGTTATAGTCAGGCCAGTCGCCAGCGGATACATCTGTGCCGGATTGGCTCCAGGCGGCAGTCGAACAGACAAGCGAACTGACGCCTAACGCCAGCGCTGATAACACGCGTTTTGTTCTTATCATTCCTAACTCCCTGAATTCAGGCTATTTTATTTTTTCGAATCATTTGACCACCCTTGTTACACGGCTGCATCAGTGACAGCAGGCGCACGACCAGGGGGTGATATGGCCAAATCTGGGTACACGCAAGAATAAGGCATCCATGGATGCTAAGCAAGCCGACAACCCCGGCGAATCAGGGTGTAAACGGTAGCTGGACCAGTTCATCCGACTAATTGTCGACGGATCGTCAGGGAACGGAAATCTCTCGGTTGTACCATGGCGTCGAGGTGATACCGGTCAACACTTCGCTGCCATCAAACAGGCGGGAGTACAGGGGCCCGGTGGCCACAAAGCTGAAGGTCTGTACGCGACTGTCCGCCGCATTGGGAACCCCAAGGGCATCATTGGCCTGGTCGATCCGGTAGGTGCGGGTATAGTCAGTATGCCTGCCGGAGCGGATGACAATCGTGGACTGCCTTCTTGTAGGCACTGCCTGCTGATAGTGCAGATCAACACGGATACTGTCGCCGCTGTCGGCCTCCATCTGCCAGTATTCCTGTACCTCTGCATGCCGGTCGCCCTGCCCGGTCACCCGGCGCTCCGCCGTGGCCAAAACAGCGCTCTGATAGACGTCATAGGCACCCGCACCTTCCGGTGAAATGCCATTGATAATCAGAATACTGGCGTCACCGCTGGCATCGCGGGCCTGCACCGACATCACCATGTACCGGCTGCTGCCAGTGCCGACCGGTTGACCCTGCGGATCATGAATGACATGGCGATCCATGAAAGTGACACTCAGATTGACCTGGTCAGGCGCTTCCGAGGCAGAGGCAACAGTCCAGTTGGCAGGAAGCATGGCGCGGACGGTGTCTCCGTCAACCCGGAAACTGAACGAAGTACGGGTTTCCGCGCTCCACTCCTGATAGTCCTGCGCGCTGGCCTGGAACGAACTGAATGGCAGCCCGAATACTGACATCAGAATAACCAGCAATGCGGTGGCGGATCTTGACCGGTTCATCGAGCACCTCTGAATGGATGACTTTTGTCGGCACAATATCACCGAAAATGGTCAGTGTCCTGTCTCGGACAATAGCAGCCCGGCATCCAGACCCAGGAAATGGGCTCGAAGCAGCTTATTGACCTCGCGTGCCCGCTCCTCGGTAAAGAACAACATTGCGCCATCAAACTCGACGACCCGGTAAACGCCCGGTATCGTGTCCCGCAACCAGTATGCCCATTCCACAGCAAAAAACGGGTCCGCTGTTCCCCACAGCACCAATGTCGGTTTATCGAACTGCTGCAGCGCAGACTCGATTCTTACGGTGACCTCATGATCCTGGCGGGAGACGAAACGATTGACTGCCTCGCGCCGGGCGGGGCTGATCAGTAGCGGATCGGTGTAGGCATGCAGCAATTCAGGAGTAATAAAATCCGGGTTCTCGTAAGCCATACGCCCCAGCCCCGAACGCGCGATATCCGGATCTTCAAGGTGGCTTTCCAGAAGCTCGTCGAGCCTACCCTGACGCGCCAGCTCGCGCATTGGTCCCAGTGCGGCTGGTGGCCAGTTGGTATGGACGTCGGCATTGGTCAGTACCAGGGAGCGCACCCGCTGCGGCGTTCTTGCCGCGATAATCTGGGCCACGGCGCCACCACTGTCGTTGCCAACCAGATCAAATGTCTGCACCCCCATGGCATCCAGTGTTGCCAGCACCATATCGGCCTGGGCGTCAAAGCCCAGGTCCTGGTCGTCGGCAATTTCACTGTGCCCCAGTCCCATCAGGTCGATGGCAATGCCCCGACGTAAATCTGCCAGTTCAGTCAGTTGATGCCGCCAGTGCCAACTATTGAGAGGGAATCCGTGCAGATAGACGACGGCCGGTCCTTGACCACGCTCGACCACGGCAATACGCCCATAGTCAGTCGTCACGAAAGTCCGGGCGCTGTTGAACCAGTTGTGCCCGGTCGTCGCACCGGCGCCGCTACCAATACAGCCAGACAGGGAGACCGGGAGGGTCAGTATGATCAGCAGCGCCGCGATGCTCCCAGGGCGGCAATCAAGTATCCATTGAACAGTAAACATGAGGCATCCTCTGGCCGACAGACAAGACAGTGTTTGATGACGCTGGCCTGAAACCATCAAACATAATTTGATTACGTAATTATATTATGTTGCATATTTATGTTATGCAAATGCTTTTTATGAGAAACTGCCGTGGCATGTCATCTCACTCTTGGTTTCCGGAAAGGCCGCTACCAGAATGCCTCATCAATCCAACACTACGGCAGTCGTCGGTGGTCGGCGCGAAGCCAATACCAGAGCAACACGGGACGCGATGATCGCTGCCGGACGCGCAGCGTTCAGCGAGCATGGCTTCGCGGCAGCGTCACTGGAGCAGATCGTTGAGGATGCGGGCGTCACTACCGGTGCGCTCTATCACCACTTCGGCAACAAGAAGGCCTTGTTTCAGGCAGTGGCGGAGAGTATCGAGCAGGAGATCATGACGCGGATCAGCGCCGAGCTGACTGATACCATGAGTGGCTGGCAGCAGTTGGAGACTGGCATCCATCTGACATTCGAACTGTGCACCCAGGCCGGCGTGCACCGGATTCTGTTTAGCGATGCACCTAATGTCATCGGCATGCGGGAGTGGCGCAATATTGAGATGCGCTACGGTTTCGGCCTGATGTATCAGGTACTGGAAAAGCTGCGGGCGGCTGGCGAGATTAAAGGCGATTCAGTAGACCTGACTGCCAGTATACTTTTGGGCGGACTCATGGAAGCAGTGCATGTGGCCGTTGCAGCCGAAGATCGTGAGCAGGTTATAGACGACGCCAAACAGACCTTGCTGGGCTTTATCAAAGCGCTGCGGCGCGATCCGGCCTGACTACTCCAACCAGACCGCGTATTCATTGCCGCAGGAATCTGCGAACTGAAGCGTCAGCCACCCAAAGAGGTTACCCGCCTCACTTCCGGGCCTCGCCTTTCGCGTTCGCTGCACTCATTTTTCCTATGGGCACTTCACCGCCAATGGTCATTGGCTTGCGCGATGGTGGCGAAATGAATGGCGATGACCTGAGAGGAAGCGATTAACTGCGCTGCATCCATTGAATACTCATCACGCAGCGAGAAAAGCACCTCGCGATCCGGCTGCGTGGTACTCACGCCCCGGCGTGCAAGACTCACGGCCAGCGCATAACCCTCATCCGGGGTATCCGTGATCAGACTCAGCCCGTCATTCTGGGCACTGGCCGGACTGCTGTTCAGCAGCACAATCAAACCTGCAATAGCCAGTGCCGCCAGGGCCGTCGAAATCAATGTGTATTGTTTTGCCATCGTTTAATCCTCCATCGGTTCATTTGATAATCAACGATTGACTTATTAAGTGGCATATTCGCCACACGATAATTCCCAACAGCGTCAGTTTGAGCGTATCTGCGCCGATGTAAATCATGTGTAACACAGATGAAGGAGGCGTGCTGCCGTCCAGAATTACCTGCACACGAGCGTCCAGTACCGGCAGAAGCCAGACCGTTTGCATTGCCACAATTAACGCAACAGTCACGGCCGTCGCCTGCATCCATCGCCTGGCTGTACCGACAGTGAGTACGACAAGCAGCAGCGCCAGTGCGACCTCAACCCAGTTGAAGACCTTGAAGGTCTGCCGGCCAACATCCAGCGCGACTGGCAGCGACAAACTGGGCGCAAGGAATTTCACCGGCGTTGCCAGAAATGACACCCCCAGTAGCAGGCCTGCCCAGAGCGTAGCGAGCAACAGAAGGCTCAGAATATTAAGATTACGCATCTCTCACTCCTGATGCATTCGGCTTGCGGTTGAGTCGAACGAATGTCTGCGACGACTATTTTGTAGGGCCGATCAAAATCGGCACATAACGCAGAGCAAAACACAGCAGTGCCAACAGCCAGAGCCCAGCTGCCATCTCGAGCCAAAGCGCCCCGCCGACAATTGCAGCGGCGATACGCGTCAAGGCAGCAAGGCTGAGCAGCACAACTGCACACGTTAACAGGTAATGACTTTTTAAAGCACGCCCGGTATGCCCCAGCGCTGCCCGGGCACCGACACTGATAATCATACTGGTGATGGCCCCTATGGTCAGCGCATGCACGGCGGCGCTGACAGACATAACCCCGGCCAGCGACAGCGTCCACAGCAGTATGCCCATTACCAGCCAGGCGTAGGACAAATGCATCATCCACACGAGCGGATCAGACAGGGTCAGCCAGAATTTCCAGCGCAGCAATCGCCAGAGTTGCGCTACAAAGCAGCTCACCCCCAGGGGAATTGCCACCGCAACAGGCCATTGAAATATGACGCTTGCCGCAAACAGCAGCAACAGGCCGATGGCAACCTGGTCAGTCAGACCAAATGACCCTGGCAAGCTGGATGGGGACAACTCCTCCCCCATGGGCGCTCGGCGACGCAACCAGTTACCGGTGAAAGCCGGAATGAGTCGCCCGCCTACCACATTTATCAGCACGATCACCAACCACAACTGGGCCCATAACACCCGCTGAAGATCAATATCTGGCAGCACTTGCAATTCCCCGGCATGAAACAGCACGTCACTCAGGCTGAGTGCGATTAATACCGCCAGCACCTTATAGTTACGTTTGTTGCGTGCGCTGAACAGTTCGCGCGCCACCAGCACACAGAGCAACAGCCAGAAAAGCCCATCGGCCATGGCACTCAGCGTGGGCGACAATATCGCCAGCCTGCCGGCGAGCCAGAAAGTCACCAGAATTGCCAATGGCCAGCCAGTCACCGGCGGACGAGACGTCCAGTTGGCCACTGCGGTTAATAGAAACCCCGCAATTGCGGCAGCCATAAGTCCCATCATCATGTCATGCGCATGCCAGTGTACAGGCACCCTGGACCAGTCCAGTACAAGGTGCCCGCTCCAGATCAAAATCCACAAGATGATTGGAGACATGCTATAGATGATACCCAGCAGAAAAAACGGCCGGAATGCATAGGATAACAATCGGTCCATAAATCTCGTCATGTCCATCCTTTTCATTACATCCGGCTCGGCCCGTCAAGCATGCCCGTCAGGCATGCATCGGACAACGCCCCCCTGCACGCTCTTCTTGAGAAGTCTCGTCAACTGTGCCCTTGTCCAACGCCTGGCGTGGACCAAAGAACTCGAAATGCACCTGCATCGGAGGAATTCCCCACGTCAGCAGCTGGTGGTAAATGTTGACCATGAACGCCTGCGGACCACAGAAATAATAGTCTGCATCGCGCTGGGGGATGAGTGATTCAATCAGCTCTGCATCTACCAGTCCGGTGCTCGATGAGCCCGAATGAACGGTATCAGGGTTGACCGGCGCATTGTAACGGTAGTGCACTTTCAGATTCGGGTACTGTGAGCTCAATGCATCTATTGTTGCGCGGAACGCCTGGACCTGCTCATCCTCGACACCATGGATAAAGACGATCTCACGCCCTGGCATGGTCTCAAGAGCACTGAGAAGCATGCTCATGAGAGGCGTAACACCCACACCAGCCGCCAAAAGAACGAGAGGTCGTTCGTGTTTTTCCGTGACGTCGAGGAAGAATTCACCGCATGGCGCCGACACCTCAAGCTCCGAGCCAACCTCCAGTTTTGCGTGCAGCAGATTGGAAACGTAACCATCCGGGTTGCCGGCGCCAAGTCCGGTTTCCCGTTTTACGCTGATGCGAAAGTGATCCTGGCCTGGTTTGTCGGAAAGGCTGTAGTTACGCATGGTGGTGTAACCGTCCGGTCCTTCTACCCGGAGTGTGATGTACTGGCCTGGCTTGTATGCCGGTAGCTCTCCCCCATCGACAGGCACCAGGTAGAAAGAAGTGATAACACTGCTCTCGACCTCCTTGCTGGCAATCCGGAAGGTCCGAAATCCCATCCAGCCTCCCGCGAGCTCGGCGTGTTCGCTATAGATCTGCTTCTCCCGACCAATCAGGATGTCAGCCAGGAAGCCGTAAGCCTCGGCCCACGCGTCAATTACCGCATCCGTGGCGCCTTCACCCAGCACCTCTGATATCGATGCCAGCAGGTTTTCACCTACGATGGGATAATGCTCAGGGTGAATCTGCAGGGAAACATGCTTTTGTGCGATCAGTTCGACAGCACCGCCCAGCGCCTCCAGATTGTCAATATTGGCTGCATAGGCGCAGATTGCGCCTGCCAGGGCTTTTTGCTGAAGCCCTGCCGCCTGATTGGCGGGATTGAATAATGGTGCGACTTCAGGGTTGTGTGAGAACATCCTTTCATAGAAGTGGCGAGTCAGGGTTTCTCCATGTTCTTCAAGAATCGGAGCAGTGGATTTAACAACCTTGATGGTTTCTTCGCGTAACATTACGGATCCTTTTTAACAAAAATGCTTTAATATGTATTATTGACACATATTATTATTGCCGGACTTGCCCGCTATTGCAAGTCTGAATTGAGGGTGATTCATGCAACTGACGACGTTTACCGACTATGGCCTGCGCGCGCTCATGTATCTTGCCGCCGAGCCGGACAGACTATGCAGCGTTCGCGAACTGGCCGAACACTACGGTATTTCCCGCAATCATCTGGTCAAAGTTGTGCACAAACTCAGTCAATTGGGTTATATCGCCAGTACCAAGGGGAAAGGCGGGGGAATCCGGCTGGCCCGGGATCCAGCTGAACTCAGGCTTGGTGACACGATCAGGAGCCTTGAACCCAATATGAATATTGTCGAATGTTTCGACAGGGACACCAATACCTGCAAGGTCACTGACAGCTGTCATCTCAAGCACTTTCTTTTCGATGCCAATCAGGCCTTTATCGAGTCACTCAACCAACATACGCTGGCCGATGCCGTCCCCAACAAGTCTTTGTTCCTGAAACCCCTCAGGCCGGATTCCATTTTACCACTCAAGATTTCCTAGAAAACACAAGATAATTGTATGCTCAATAAAAAAGGGGGAATCCAACTGGATCCCCCCTTTATATTATCGGAAAACCGATTTGTTAGTTTTTTTATCGCGCTTCTCTTTCCGCTTTTCTTTCAGTGTTTTTGAGGCTTGTTTTTTTGCCTTTTCCTTACTCATATTCCCGCCCAAAGTATATGGTGAAGGGCATCTGAATCAGCTGGCCGCAGTATGCTGACATCGGCTACCGTTTTTCAGCAGCTACGCTGCTTCCATTCCAAGTTTGCGGCATCGAAATACTGCATGGCGAGCAACCTCCTTTCGACCCTCTTCAGGACTGTCGGTCAATTGACATGATGCGGAACTTGTTCAGGCGATTGCCCAGGGAAACGATAAAAATATCACCTTCCTGCCGACCGAATAGCGCTGCGCCCAAAGGCGAAAGAACGCTGATCTTGCCACATGAAGGATCACTATTGTCAGGCAATGTAACTTCCAGATCCAGCTCTGATGAATCAAGAATATCCTTCAGTGCAACTTGCGCGCCGATCCGCACCCAACGGCCGGGCGGATGAGCGTCGAGCACATATCTGTCCTGCAACCTTTCAAGCAGACAGATAAGCTCTGCTCTATCAAGCATCATTGATTCGCCGGAGCTTTTCCCGCTAATGAAATCCGAAATCTTTGAAATAAAACGATATATACTGGCGATTTTTTCGCCATTAATAACTTCTCCGCGCACACCTAACTCCAAGAACATTATTCCCGTACATATTCACAAATTTTTGTTTACTAAATAACCCGGGGGCAGCTGTATCGCCACACCCGGTTAAGTGAGGAAGGTCGGATGAAATATGTTGCTAGAGAAAAAAACTGTCTTCACGAGACTGGCGCCGTTTGATAGAGGTTGGCCAAGTATATATCTTCTAAATATATTAACAAGCTAAGCTGGATTACTTGCTGACGTATCTGTCACTCTGCTTTTTGCCTACCTTCCTTTCTGAAATTCCACTATAATTGCGCCAGCCCAATTAAAACCTTCAAGCAGTCCTACCTGACTGACAGGATCATATATGAAGCCCGAAGTAATAATCTCATCTCTGGATGCTGAGCGGCTCGAAAATATTATTGCATCGTTGCCGCCAAAGTCGTTTCCTGGAAAAGATGCGCTGGAGGCCGAACTCGACCGGGCGACGATTGTCGAGCCGAAGGATGTACCCTCAACGGTAGTCACCATGAACTCCAAAGTACGGTTTGAGGTCGAATCCTCCCGAGAGGAGTTTTGCCTGACACTTGTCTACCCCAAGGATACCGATGCCTCTGGTGAGAAAATTTCAATTTTTGCGCCCGTGGGTAGCGCTCTGCTTGGTTTACGTCAGGGCGACCAGATCGAGTGGCCCAAACCGGGTGGGGGTGTGCTGCGGGTTCGAATCAAGGAAGTTCTCTATCAACCGGAACGCGCGGGCGACTTCCACCGGTAGTTAAACGGAGCAACCTGTCTACTCGACGGCATCCTCGCAGGTTCAGACACCTCATAATGCCTATGATCAAGCTTTTTTCTGAAGAGCGAACGTAGTCGAGATAGAAAGCGTTTGCATTTGGGCGCGGTGGTGGCAATGCTGATTTCATTTAACCAAAAACAAAAATGCCCTGCTCTTTTGAGCAGGACATTTGCCGTTTGGCGCACCCGAAGTGATTCAAACTGCCGAGCATGTGGTTCGAACCCCTACTGCAAACGCTATATGTGCTTTTATAAACTGTACCAGCGTGTCCGTTGCGTGATTTTGCACTATAAACCACAACAATGCCCATCTAAACCCGCAAAAGTCCCGCAAGGACTTTGTGTATATTACGACGAGGGAAATTAAAATTCCTGACCATACTTTCCGTAATTTCTTTGGCAACGGCTTTCTTGGCGGTTGTCTCTTTACCTTCAAACCAACTGACTCTGACGACTGGCATAATGTTCTCCAATAATAAATAAATGTAGAAGTGAATTTTCCTGCTGTGCCTCTGACCGACCGTCATCCCCCAAACATGAAAGCTGACTGCATACTGCCGATGACACGATCCTGAAACACCTGATGACCGATATCATCGCCAGCGGCGCCAGCGACCACATGTAGCGGCAACAGGTGCTCCTCGCGCGGATGCGACGCCCGCCCGCCCGGAGCTTCGGCCCATTCAATCAGGCGTTGCTCACGAATATCCGCGGGCATGCCAACGGCTGTCTCTTATACACATCTCCGAGCCCACGAGACAGGCAGAAATCTCGT
>OLID01000398.1_pt1 | contig 19557 bp, 14 predicted proteins | sample 1609361 | NCBI WGS metagenome assembly OLID01 (sample SAMN05416778, study PRJEB24817) | seawater metagenome | isolation source: Sea water | place: Canada:Atlantic | collected 2013-07
GAGATTTCTGCCTGTCTCGTGGGCTCGGAGATGTGTATAAGAGACAGCAATAACAATGTCCATTATTCGTATAAACAAGGGGTTTGGAAGTTCTACAAATAGAAAAAATTACACTTTTTCAAAAAATAATCGATTTTCTTTTAATGTACTTTTTCAGTTGTTAAACGATTTAGTAAAGTCATTCTTTGCTAAACAGTTGATTTTCTAAATTTTAATCTGTCATGCAGGTTGGTGAGGCAGATTAAATTCCCTAATTTTGTGGTACAAATGTTATATTTTACCCACTACTGTATGAAAAAGTTCGTTTCCTTAACATTCTTTTTGGCGTTTTTTACAACGGCCTATTCGCAAGATTTTAGTTATTCATTTAACGGTCAACTCGACCAAGCTTCTATCAATAAATTGGAAGGTGATTGTCTTCAATTCGAAGCCATTCATTCTGCAAAAGTGAAATACAAAGAAGATTCCCAAAAGGGTGAAATCATGCTATTTCTTGAAGTTAAAGAAAACCAACGTGCCGAAGCTGACGGACAGTTCAATGTAAGGGACATTAAAAAATTACTCATTGATTCTGGTTTAACACCAGGAGAATTCAGACAATTAAAAAAATAACTGAATCATCATGAAACACCTAATTACAACCCTTTTTACTCTTGCTATTACGCTTACCGTTTTTGCACAGGCAGACAACTGTTCTACGGCAACAACTATTTCTGTAACAGCGAATTGTTCATCTCCAACTGCTGGTACAACAACAGGTGCTACACAAACTATTGCTGGTTGTGTTGGAACTGCCGATGATGATGTTTGGTACCAATTTGTGGCAACTGCGACTTCTCACCAAATTGTTGTTCAACCTGGAATTGGAATGGATCCTGTTGTTCAATTGTTTTCTGGAGCATGCGCCACTCTTGTTTCGCTCGTTTGTAAAGACAATACGTTTGACGGAGAAGCTGAAATCATCAACTATAACGGACTTACAATTGGGCAAACTTATCGTATTCGTGTGTATGATTATTTTGCTGGTTCAGGAACCGGAAACTTTACGATTTGTGTTACAAATCCTCCTCCTGCGCCTACAAACGATGCGTGTGGCGGTTCAATTCCGTTAAATGTGAATACAAGCTGTTCATACACCAACGCAACAACTGACGGAGCATCTCAATCTTTTGCAGGATGCTCTGGAATTGCCGACGATGACGTTTGGTTTAGCTTTGTTGCGACTAACTCCTTACAAAACATTAATGTTAACCCACTGGACGATTTAGATTTAGTATTTCAAGTGTACTCTGGGACCTGTGGAACATTGAATTCAATAAGTTGCGTTGATAATACATTTACGAATCAGGCAGAACAATCTGATATTGTTGGATTGGTAGCGGGCCAAACCTATTATATACGCGTGTATGATTATTACCAAGGTACAACTGGTGATTTTCAGATTTGTATTACCGGAACTGCTACCGCAACACCTACAAATGATAATCCATGTAACGCCATCCAATTACCAGTAGTGACCTCTACCTGTCAATATGGTTTTTACACTACTAATGGAGCCACTACAACTGCAGGTGCTCCAACGCCTAGTTCATGCGTTGGAGGAAGCGCTCCGCAACAAGGAGGCTTTCAAGCAGGAACACAAGATGTTTGGTTTTCAATAACGGTTCCAGCTTCTGGAAATGTTGATGTAACTTGTTTCCCGAATGGTGGAGCTGGTTACATTACAGATGGTGCAATGGCACTTTATTCTGGAACATGTGGTAGTTTGACACAAATTGCTTGTTCAGATGATCACAATTACCCGGGAGGAGCAAATGATTTACTCCCATTTATTTCTGCATCAGGACTTACACCAGGAAACACTGTCTTTCTACGATTTTGGGATTATGGTTTAGGAGCTGGTAACTTTGGGATTTGTGCGTCAACGGTTACAAATGACAATTGCGCAAATGCTCTATACATTTGTGATATTAATGGTTACAGCGCTTCAACAAGTGCTTCGTACACACCAGACCGTCCAGGAAATATGCATGGAAACAATGAAACACCTGCTGGTGTTAATTTACCAGATGGTACAAATTCAGGGGGTATTTTTGGACAAGGTGGACCGTGGGGAACTGGATCGCCTGCAATTGATGTATTGATTAATAATAACAGTTGGATCAAGTTCACGGCTGCTGCAACTACTGCTACGTTGAATGTTAGCATTTACGATTGCTGGATAGGAAATTATCCAAGTGGGGGAATTCAAATGCAAATCTTTGAAGGTACAAATTGTGCGAATTTCGTCCCTGTTTCGAACTTCGAAGAAAGCAGTACAGGATTTATTATCACTGCAAATAACTTAACTGTAGGAAATGATTATTACTTGATGATTGATGGTTTTGCGGGAGATATTTGTAATTATACTATCACAGCTGAATCGGGAGTTCAATTTCCAAATATAGCTGCCGTAGCTCCAATTTGTGAAGGTGAATCTGTGGTTCTTACTGCTCCTGCTGGCGCAACATCGTACGAATGGGAACATAATGGAGCAACAACACAATCTGTTACTGTTACTCCATCAACAACTCAAACGTATTATTGCGAGGTTACTGGCCTGTGTGATTACAAACAAACCTTAGAAGCAACAGTCCAAGTAAAGCAAAATCCAATTGTTAACATCAACAATGCGCCGTCCATTGCAATTTGTCAAGGAAGCTCAACCAATATTACAGCGACAGGAGCAACTTCTTATGTTTGGAGTACATCTCAATCTGGAACGACTATTTCCGTTGCGCCAACTGTAAACACAACATATAATGTTACTGGAACAACAAATGGATGTACAGATATGGCAACCATTGACATTGTAGTAAATGCAAACCCTACTCTTGCGGTTAGTCCAACGGCAACCGATTCTGATTGTGGTGGAAGCAATGGTCAATTGAATGGTGCAGCAGGTGGCGGTACTCCTTCCTTTTCATATACATGGACAAATGGCGGGGGCGCCACGGTTGGTACTTCAGCGAATTTAACAGGAGTTCCTGCTGGTGCGTACTTCTTGGAAGTAGAAGACGGAAACGGATGTACTTCAAATTTTGGAGGATTTAGTGTTTCTAACCCAGGTTCTCCAGCAGCTCCAACTTTAGCAGTTGATGATGACACGCCATGCCTAGATGGATCAGCGCAAATAACAATCACGAACATAGATGGTGCTGCAACATACTCGTGGTCAGGACCAAATTCATTTAGCTCAGCAGCAACAAGTGTTACCTTAAACAATGTAACTTCTGCGAATGTTGGAAACTATTGCGTTTCTGCAACTGTTGCGGGTTGCGCTGGACCATCAACGTGCCAAAACATTACAATCTCGCCAGCTCCATCAGTAAATGTTTCTGCTGCAAATAATGATTCCACCATTTGCATGAATGAAGACTTTGAACTTACTGCTAGTGGCGCTTTAACTTATGTTTGGTCAGGCCCGAACAGCTACTCTGGAAATGGAGCCAATCAAACAATTGCGAATGTGACAAACGCAGATGCTGGCTATTACGTAGTAACAGGAACTGATATGAATGGTTGTTCGGCATCAGATTCTATCGAATTGGCTGTTTTAGCATTGCCTGCGTTATCATTGAGCGCAAACGCATTAAATAACACTTACTGCCTAAATAGTCTAGCAAATATTACTGTTAGCGGTGCTTCTTCATACACTTGGACGGGACCAAATGGTTTTACAGCTAATGGAAGTTCGATAAACATTATCAATTTAAATGCGACAAATATTGGTTACTATACTGCAACTGGAACTGATGTCAATGGATGTGATGACTCAGATAGTATTCAATTAGTATTGGCTGCTGATCCACTTGTAGGAACACCGAGTGACACAACTCTTTGTCCTGGAGATCCACTGACTTTATGGGCAACTGGTGGCTCATCCTATACTTGGGATGGTCCAAACGGTTTTATTTCAAGTGATCAAAATCCAGTTGTCTCTTCAAGTATTGGATTTGAAAATGCAGGTGAATATACTGTTGCGGTAGTCGATGCTAATGGCTGTGTTGGTTCATCATCTTCATATGTAACAGTATCAAGTAGCGGAGAATGTTTATTCATACCGAATCTTGTTACTCCGAATTTAGACGGTTTAAACGATACATGGGAAATTAATGGAATTGATAAATACCCCAATGCAGAAGTTGAAATTTACAATCGTTGGGGGAATTTAGTTTATTCAGCTTCACCGTATAACAACGATTGGGATGCAACAGTGAACAAAGGAGCAACGATTGACAGTAAAGATGGTAAAGTTCCTGTTGGAACGTATTTCTATATAATAAATCTTAATGAGGACGATTATCCCCCATACAAAGGATATATCGAAGTTGAATATTAATAGAAAGAGATATGAAATTAAAAATTAGCCTAATTCTCTTTTTTGCGGTATTTGCAAAACAAGTGAATGCTCAACAAGACGAACAAATGTCAATGTACTTGTACAACAAATTGTATCTCAATCCAGCTTATGCTGGAAGTCGTGACGTATTGAGCGCCGTTGCAGTGGCCCGTTTTCAATGGGTTGATTTCAAAGGTGCTCCAAAAACTCAATGGTTTAGTATTCATGCACCATTGCTGCAAAAGTCGTTGGGCGTCGGTGCGCACATGGTAAACGATCAAATTGGAAGTCGAAATAGAACATCTGTATTTGGAGATATTAGCGGAAGCATAAACTTGAACAAGAAAAAACACCGATTGGCGGCTGGGATTTCATTGGGCGCTGACTTTTTGGGATACGATTTTTCCAGTTTGAATGTCAACGATCAAGAAGATGCAATTTATACCACTCGGTTGAACGAAACCAAATTTAATATGGGAGCAGGTTTGTATTATTATAGCGAAAAATTCTATGTGAGCGCCTCCTCTCCTCGACTCCTAGAAGCAAAACCGACTAATTTTGATACTATTCTTAGTAAACTGAATTCTCGCCACTACTTCCTTTCAGGAGGGTATGTTTTCACGCTGAACAGTATGTTGAAATTACAACCAGCTGCTTTAGTTAAATACACACCGAACACTCCAATAACAGCCGATGTCAATTTGTCTTTGCTCATTCATGACTTCCTTGTTACTGGAATTTCTTATCGTTTTCACGAGGCAATGGCTATTAATTTAATTTACAACATTAAGAATACAGTGAGCATTGGTTACATGTATGACTTTCCTATCAACGGTTTACGCACGTATCAAACTGGATCGCATGAAATTTTCTTGCGCTATGATTTTAAACCGAAAAAAGCCGTATTCACATCACCTCGTTATTTCTAGCATGAAACATTTTATAATTGTTCTATTCACCTTAATAGGATATACACTTAACGCCCAACTCAAACAAAAATTAGCGGATCAACATTATGAACGTTTTGAATACTCAAAATGCGTTATGATGTTCGATGAACTTGCCGAAAAATGTTTGAAAAGCAAGAAAACATGTGAATGGGAAAATGTTCGAAAAGCGGCCTATACACATTATAATCTTTTCGAGATGAAAGAATCGTTGCGGTATTTTGAGGCAATGGAAAAGCAAAACAGTTTAACGGAAGAGGACAGAATGGCGTTCATCAAGGCTTTACGTTATTCAGCGAAATATGATCAAAGTATTGCCTTGTCGCAAAAAAGCGCTCAGCAATTTCCATCCAACGCATTCTTTAAACGGTTAAATGATCCAAAGAACAATTTTAACTCGCTTTTTAAAGACTCAGCATATTATACGATCAATTCTTTAACAATTAATTCTGGAAAAGGAGATTTTGGACCGGCATATTTCAATAATACCTTGGTGTACGCCTCGAAATCGAAAAACACGGGTTTCCTAAATCCAACTTACGGTTGGGATGACGGTTATTACTTGAATATTTTACAAGCAAGTAAAGAAAGTGATTCTACTTTAGGTGAGCCTAAATTGTTAAAACACAATTTCATTTCACGCGCACACGATGGACCTGTTAGTTTCAATCGTGATGGCACCGAAATGGTAATTACAAAAAATACACTCGGGAAGAAAAAAGGTAAAAATGTGATTGTACTTTCTCTTTACTTTTCGAAACTAGTGAATGGAGAATGGACAGACTTAGTTCCGTTTGAACACAACAACCCTGCCTTCAATGTGGGACATGCAGTTTTCGCGGATAACGATCAAAAATTGTATTTCGTATCCGACGATCCATCAGGATTAGGCGGATCTGATTTATATGTCTCCAGCCGTTTAGGAGACAATTGGACGAAACCAGTTAACCTCGGAGCAGCATTTAACACGGAACAAGATGAAATGTTCCCTTTTGTAAACAATGACGTGTTGTATTTCGCTTCGAAAGGACATTATGGTCTGGGCGGATTAGACATCTTCGAAATGCGTTTGGAGAATGGAAAACTGAAGAATCTCGGTGCCCCAATAAATTCAGCTTCAGACGACTTTGCTTATATCAGTGACTCGACAGGATTACAAGGATACTTTTCTACTAACCGTGGCGGAAACATCGACAACATTTATGACTTTACTAAGAAGGAAGTATTAATTGATGTAATTGTTCAGGTATTTGAAAAATACAAAGTGAATGAGATAGTTCCTAGTCAACCGATAACTTTGAAAAATGAAGTAACGGGAGAAGAAGAAGAATATTATTCGGACAAAGATGGAAACTTGCATATTCAAGTTCGAGAAAACGAAAAATACACATTCTCTTCAAGCAAAGAAGAATTTAAACTCAAAGAACCTGTTTCGTTAATGGTCAACAAAGCCACTCAAGATACAACGTACAAAGTTGAATTGATTTTATTGCCAACGCGCATAACCATTGCCTTGCGAATTATTGCGAAAGATACGCGACTTCCTCTTGACCAAGCAACCACGGTTGTAACCAGTCTCGAAACGAAAGCAGACACAACATTAATTACCAATAAACACGGATTGGTGACGATGAATGTAGATAGAAACAAGAGCTATAACGCATTTGCTTCCAAAAAAGGATACATCGACGCAGAGAGAGTATTCAGCACCTCCAATGAAGACGGCAAGATCATTGAATTAGAATTGGCCTTAACACCAATTAAGAAAGGTGAAAAGTTTAAGTTGGAAAACATTTTCTACGATTTAAACAAATCTACCTTGCGAGAAGAAAGTATGGCGTCTCTGGACAAACTCGCCGATTTCATTCTCAAAAATGATTTACGCATCGAGCTCAGTGCACATACCGATTCTCGAGGTAGCGCAAGTTACAATCAAAAATTATCTCAAGCCCGAGCACAAAGTTGCGTAGATTATCTTTTGAAAAAAGGCGTTAAGTCTGCTAACATTAGAGCAAAAGGATACGGTGAATCTCAGTTAGTCAATAAATGTAAAGATGGTGTTACCTGTGATGAGGAATTGCACCAGGAGAATAGACGAACTGAGGTGAAGATTTTGGAGATAAATTGAAGCATAGCTTCTTTTACTTTTTGAAGTGGTTGGGGCGGAGTTCTAAGTTTTGTTGGCTTGAAGAGTTGTACTAAGGTTTTATGATTTTTTTTAATCACTTCCCCCTTTGGAGGGGGACTGAGGGGGAGGATTCTGATATTTTAAAAGGGAGGACAATCTATTTACATTAAAATCAACGTCCTATTATTCAATAATTCTAGCTAACTTAAAGTAATAGACCTTTCTTATGAATAATAATTACAACAAAAGTTTAAAAATCTACGCACAAGAATTACGCACAACATCAGTTTCAAGAGCAGAAAAACACATTTGGAAAAGTTTACTCTCGAGAGGACAAATGGGTGTGAAATTTAAACGGCAAAGACCAATTGCTGATTTTATTGTTGATTTTTTCAGTCAAGAAATTGGATTAATTATTGAAATTGACGGTAACTCACACCATAGTAAAGGTAAGTATGACCATTTCCGTGAAACAAAATTAAAAGAACTGGGATATCAAATAGTTCGATTGAATGAAGGTGAAGTTATTAATCAATTAGATAATGTTTATTTGCAGTTGGTTCATGTGATTGAGTGTTTAAAAAAGGTAGAGAATTCTAACTAAAGTAAAGGCCTTTACCACCCCAACTAAAAATTAGACGCTCCTAATGAAAGCCTGCAACGCTTCACAGCTAGCCAACGCCTCTTCAAAGAAGTCAAGCGCGTGTCTCGTGAATAGTTCGCTTCGACAATTGGTCATTGTAGATGAGCTTCTCACCTAATCAGACAGCGTTCCCGTCATGACGAGCGAGACAGATGGAAGCGTAAGCAACGTCTGTGGCTGTCATACACGCAGTAAAGGGAAGTATGCATAGGGCAATCGGTAGAATGAGCGACGTGCTGGAAAGAATGAGCGACGTAAACGGGAGAACACGCGACGCAAATGAGTTAGTGAATGTGTTCCGCGCTTCACCACACTGGATAAATGAGTGAAACGTCTTGATTCTTGGCTTGCATTTTTTCATTCTCGACACAGTGAAACGCGTTATTGTCTAACACATATTGATCCTCGAGTCGTGCTTTTTCGTCCACGGCAAAGTGAAATCTATTCTCGGCTATGTTATATTGATCAGCGCAACTTATTTTTTGTTATTTTAGAAGTTAGATACAATGAGATAAACAAAAACCTATGGATGAAGCACTAAAAACAATGATCAATAACATGCCTGAGAAAACAGGGAAATCGTTGGAAGAATGGAAAGTGGTATTGAACTCAAAATCGTTTGCAAAGCATTCAGAAGGGGTTAACTTTCTTAAAACGGAGCATGGTGTTACACACGGATTTGCCAATACAATTGTGACGCTTTCGAAAGAAGAGAATAATGCTCCAGAACATTTAGTCACCAGCCAATACGAAGGTAAGGAAAACCTCTTCCCTATTTATGAAGCGATGATTCAGATGATTCAAGAATTGGGTGAAGATGTTATTGTTACTCCTAAAAAAGGAAGTGTGAGCATGATTCGAAAGAAGCAATTCGCGTTAATAAAACCTGCAACCAAAACAAGAATAGACCTTGGGCTAAAACTAGTAGGAAAGGAACTAACAGCACGATTACAAAACTCAGGACCTTTTGGAACCATGTGTACGCACCGAGTCCAAATAGAAAGCGTTGATCAAGTTGATAGTGAATTGAAAGCATGGCTTAGGGAAGCGTACGAAAAGGCAAAATAAGATTTACTTCCCAACTATCGTTTTTGCGATCTCTTCCGTACAGTTTTTAAATTCTTTCAATACAAATGCATAACGGAAACGAGGATTCTCCTTTCCTTTTTTTAAGATAGAATTACTAACTTCCTCAATCTTATCGAAACGCGCAACAGCATATTTCTGTTTAAACAGCTTTGAAATTGATTTCACACGAAGATGCACTTTCTTGACAGCTGCTAATATCGCTTCAATAGTAGCTTCATTCAATCTTTCTTTTTCATCCGATGGAATCAACTCAGCTACAGCTCCCATGTCTTCCAACAAATAACGAACGTAGATTACGTCCGTTTTGTTATCTTCTTTGGGCTTCTTAACAATCTTCTCCTTTATAACTGGCTTTTTCATATATGTGTAAAGTTCGCACTTTAGTTGGCTTATCGTATAGAATTGCTATAAAACGTTTAATGTCTCGCTCTACATCCACACTCCTGATGCATAAAGCTATTTGATTCTTCGTGCCATGGAAATGCTTGATTGTAATTATTGTTCTCCCAATAAAAACGAGTGCGTTCGTTCGTTTCATTTCCAACTTCGTTCATGGTTTCTGTATCAAACATTCGCCCGTTTACCATGGTGTAAATAATGGTGTTCGAATTTTGGATTTCATCCAATGGATTTTTTTCCATAATGACTAAATCGGCTAGTTTCCCTTTTTCCAGTGATCCAATGTCTTTGCTCATACCAATGTAATCTGCGCCATTGATAGTTGCAGCTCGAATAGCCTCCATATTGGTCATACCACCTTGTTGTAAACTCCATAATTCCCAATGTGCACCAAGTCCTTGCAATTGTCCATGCGCTCCCATATTTACCTTTACACCTGCATCTGCTAATTGCTTGACTGACTTTGAAACAAGAACATGACCGTTTTCATATTCTTCTTGCGGCGCCATCGTTCTATGTCGCGAACGTGAATCAATAATTGATCGCGGGTGAAACTTTAATAATTTTTCATTCTCCCACACATTCGTATTTTGATACCAGTAATATTCTGCATTTAGTCCGCCATAATTAACAATTAATGTTGGTGTGTAACCCGTTTTACTTGTTCCCCAAAAAGTAGTTATATCTTTATAAACTGGAGCCGTTGGAATGTTGTGCTCAATTCCTGTATGCCCATCAGCGATCATTGACATGTTGTGAAAGAATGTAGAACCTCCTTCAGGAACAACAAAAATCCCCTCTTCCTTCGCTGCTTGAATTATTTGTTGCCGTTGCTCACGTCGTGGTTGATTGTAACTTTTCACGGAAAGTGCTCCAAAAGCTTTTGTTCTTCGAATGGCAGAACGGGCATCGTCAATGTTGTTGACTACCGCTTTAAAGTCGCCATCTGCTCCATACAAAATGAAACCTGTTGAGAACAAACGAGGTCCAACCATTTCACCGCTTTTCACCAATTCTGACAGTGCAAAAACTGTTTCTGTATGCGCTGATGGGTCGTGTGCAGTTGTTACTCCAAATGCAAGATTTGCATAAAACGGCCAATGTTTTTGTGTGGACAAACCGTATCGAAATGCACCAATGTGTGCATGTGCATCAACCATTCCAGGCATAATTGTTTTACCAGCTAGCTCGTATACTTTCGCGTTGGAAGGAATTGAAATTTCCTCTTCAGAACCAATCGATTCAATTCTATTTTCCTTTATAATAATCGTGCCTTTTTCAATCACTTTATCTCCTTCCATTGTGATAATTCTCGCTCCTTTTAAAGCAATTACCCCAGTTGGCTTATCTGTTTTCGTAATCAAGTTAATTTTAATTCCCACAGAATCCATTGCCGGAATAGAATCAGGTGAATTTGGCAAAAATGTGAAACGGTCTTCGATTTTATTTGAGAAGTATTCTTCCCCTAAAGTCCAAAATACTTTATCGCTGTTTTTTGACCAATGAATATTAATTCCAGCGTCTCTTGCCAATTGAGTAACGGGAATTGAGCTTGTGTTGTTGTCAATGTCCAATGTTTGTCCTGTTGGTGGAATTGGAGCTAAATAAACCTTGTGTAACAATGAAAACGCGACCCATTTGTTATCAGGACTTGGTACTAATCGATTCGCGTACTTCGATTGAATGTGCACTTGTTCATCCTTTCCATTCAAATCAACACTTTTTAATTCTTTTGTCAAGGAGCCGAAAAAAGTTCCACCTGTTTGGAATAGAATTCGATCGCCCTTCACATTAAAAACTGGGAAATCTCCATAGTTTCCAACAAATGTAGATTTACCACCATTTGCATTCATAAAATATATTCCAGGTTCTTTACAAAATGAAAATCCTTGATCATCATTGCCTTCTTCCTTTACATACACTATTTTAGAACCATCTGCAGAAAAACTTGGTGTTCGGTAAATTCCTTTATCTGAAGTCAATTTGGAAGGTTTTCCTCCGTTGATCGAAATTTTATTTAACGCACCTAATTCTACATCATTCCATGAAACATAGATAATTGATGTACCATCTGGAGAAAAACTTGGTTCGAATTCAAAATCCGTTCCTTTGGTTAATCGCGTTGGTGTTCCATTTGGAAGTGATTTCTTCCACAAGTATCCGACTGCATTAAACACAACCGTTTTTTCATCTGGAGAAGTTACCAAATGACGAATTACACGCGTTGTAAACTCTTCCGGAGAAGCATCATTCTCAAACTCTAAGGCTTTAGCAATTTTCACCTCCACGTCCACTGAAAACGGAATTTCCTTTACAACCAATGACGCAACGTTAATTGTATTAATTTTTCCTCCCGACCAAAAAACGATGTTCTCATTATTCGACCAATCGAAATTAGGATAAACACCAAATACTGCCCATGCTTCTTGTTGATCTTTGTTCAGTTTGTCATAAAGCGGATATTCTTGCCCCGTTTGCAAATCGTGAATAAATAGAACAGTTTTAGTTCTAATACGCTTAACAAATGCCAATTTAGTGCCATCTGGAGAAATTTGAGGTCGTGCCGCTCCTCCCGGTCCTCCCGTAATTCTTGTTATTTCACCTGTTCCGAATTCGTAACGCTGAATTACATAAATCTGTTGGTTTGGGTCTTTGTTATATTGAAAATATCCTCCTGGATACATATCCTCTGAGTAATATAAGTACTTTCCATCCGCCGAAATACATGGTTCGTTTACATCTTGCTGATCATTTTTTCGCTCAGTTAGTTGAATGCCACTTCCACCTGTTTTGTGGTACATCCACATCTCTCCAGCTCCTAATGAACGACCTGAAGTAAAGTGTTTACGAGCAATGAAGTAATCTCCATCACTCGTCCAAACTGCGTTATTTAACAATCTAAAGTCTTCTTTTGTGATTTGTTTTGGTTCTGATCCGTCGATATTCATTACCCAAATGTTATCTGCCCCTCCCGCGTCGCTTGTAAATGAAATCTGCTTTCCGTCTGGACTAAATCGCGGTTGCACTTCGAAAGGAATTCCTGTTCTTAACGCTTTCGCTTTTCCACCGGTACTTGGAATGATATAAATATCTCCCAACATATCGAAGACAATGTTTTTTCCATCTGGACTAACATCTAAGTTCATCCACGTTCCTTCGTCGGTAGTGAATTTTAGTTCTTCATAGTCCCAATCTCCCGGAGGATTAGCAACATCCCACTTGTCTTTTTCTTGAGAGAAAGATCCTGTGATAACTAAAAAGGTAAATGACAATAAACTAAGTGACTTCAACATATGATAAATTTTGAAAGCCTAAGTTACGGTTTTTAAATTATTCTCACTTTAAGATTTTATAGTCCTATATCATATTAGGCTAACATCATTAAAATAAGAAAAACACCAACTATAACTACAGTAATTAACAAACCAATTAGGGTCGCAGTTACAGCTAATTTTCTTGCCAATAAAACCTTTCTTTTACCACTGTATGTATCCGGGTTATTGACAATCCTAGACCATTCTAATTTCGCTTTAAAAATTGTAATAATGGCAAATATCCATCCGATGAATGGGATAAACGAACCTTTACTTATGCTTACTAATCTTTCCGCTTTTGAATTATCAAGACTTTCGTCGTCTTGAAAATCATCCATTCGTTTTCCTTTTTTATCTACGTGTATATTAACAAACTTTCTTACGCGTAAACTATCGTCCATTTCGACTTTATTTGTATCTGTATTGTCACATGTAGTCTCACGTGCACCATTATCTGAATTAAGTAATGGTAATATTTCATCGTTACTGATTTCGGCTAAAGTTGCTACATTGGTTTCTAATACAGATGTAGAATTTTTAATCTTGATTTCTTCGTTTGATTGATTCTTCGTTTGACCATTTTCGCATTTCACAAATTTTAAAGAACCATAGCGAGAAGATCCGCATGAGCCAAGAATTGAAGATATTAAAGTAATTGCTAGTAATAAATTGTAATTTTTCATGTTGTTTTTTTTTGTCAAATCTATTGACTAGTCTTGGAGTAGAACAACTGAATGTCGCAAACGACTTCTTGCAACTTGTGATATTCGCAACTGGCAGGGAATAAAAAAACCCATGTGGTTGGTTAACTGAAGCTTCAGGTAACACGTTTAGGATTGCTGAAGTATTCCCCCTCTAAGCACCCCACAGAATGTTTTACCCCAACACGATATGATATTTGACCTTGCATATAATTACTGCAAGATAAGACAAAAAAAAATCCGAAACCCCAAGGCTCCGGATATTTTTAATTGAACTAAAAAACTAATTAAGCAAACAAGTGATGAGCTTCAATCAGTGCAGTAAGTTCTTTCGTATCTTGTTTTTGATATATCTCTGTTGATGATACCCATTTATGACCAGTCATGTATTGTGCTTTTCTTTTTCCAAACATCGATGTCCATTGAATAATTACACTACTTCTAATCTGACTCAAATTACCGATTCTAGAATTAAGTCCTTTGAGTTCATTAATGACTTTCGTAACAATGTTGTGAGCAGTTCCAACGAAGAGTTTTTCTTGTGATGATGGAAGTAATTCTAAGTAACGATAGAGTAAGATAATTTGACTCTGATGCAAAGGTAAGTTTCTTTCATTAGTTCGTCTTCCAGCAACTATTGTTATCACTCCATTTTCTAAATTTATATCACTTCTTAAGAGTCTATCCATATCACCACCATGCATTCCTTGAAATATGATAAAACTCATTACGACCTTGTATCTCAAATCAGTGATAATCTTCATTTCTTCGCTGATATTCTTTCTAGGTTGAGAGTCTCGAAAGTACACATATTGCTGATACAATTCTAGAAGTTCCTCTTCACTCAATGCATCTTTAACAACTGTCTTTTTAGCACCTCGAACAGTGAATGTACCTACAGGGTTTTTTGCTATAATTCTATTGAAAAGAAGACATTGATAGTAGTGACGTAGACCGTTGATTCTGATATTTTGAGTGCCTACTCCGACTGGTATAGATTGCATATGTTTTGTATATTCCAAAATCGTTCCTCGACTTACGAACTCATGTTCTTCAATACCCATTTCATCACACCAATCTAGGTAGTAATCTAAATTCTTTAAGTGCTGTTCTATCGTTGAATCGGCTTGTCCGATGTCAATTAAGTATTCGTTATATTGCTCTTTATACATTTTCTTCTTCATTTAATTGGTTAATAATATGCGTGTAGATTTGCGTTGAATCAATTGATGAATGACCAAGAAAATCCGCAATTTTATCAAGCTCTACTCCTTTCATCAAAAGATGTGTTGCAACACTGTGGCGAAAGATGTGGTGACTTACACGCTTTTCAATCATAGCTACTTGTACCATTTTATCAATTCGGTGTTGAAAGCATTTCATACGTGTTCCAAATAGATTTAAAAACAAAGCATCTCTATCTTGTACAGGAACATCTTTTAATTTTGGATTATAAATTGAAGCGTTGTTCTGATGATATCTAAACCAATCTCTACCGTGCTGAATGTATGCTCTTAAATCTTCAAGATTCTTTGGTGCAATCGGTACGAATCGTTGTTTACCGAACTTACCGTGTCGAACGTGAATTCTCTTGTTGTGAAAGTCGATATCACCAATATCTAACATACTTGCTTCAGTTCTTCTAAGACCACAACCATAAAGCGCCGCAATTATAGCTCTATCACGTTGTCCGAATGCAATACGATTATATGAGTTAATCTCAAATGTTGCATCATATATACGAAGAATCTCATCTTCAGTTAGCACGACACGCTCTTCTGTGTCAACTGGTAGAAACTCGATATAAATGTCAATCGCACTATGCGGATTCAGCTCATTAAAGTGTTTTACAAAGCAGTTCACAGACTTTAGAATGCAATTGATTGTAATATTTTTTAAGTTCTTTAAATCATCAAGTTCATGCGTTCTATTCATTAAGTGATTTTTGAAAAAAACATAGTCTTTCTGTTCAACTAGTTTGATGTTATTTACACTGTTACACTGCAAGAAGAAAAAGAACTCATTAAGTGTGTTTGTATAAGAAATCACAGTGTTTGATTTATAGTTTTCAATCTTCATCCACTCTTCAAATTTTGACATCAGAAAACGGTAATGTGTGCTGTTTAATTCTAACTTTTTCATGATGCTTTCTTTTTAGTACTCTTTACACTTTTAGATTTTTGAGCTACTTCGCTCAATCTCTTGCTATCACTAGAAATAAGTAGCTCATTTTCGTTTTGAGCTACTTTGGGCTGTGAGCTACTTAATTTGATTTTTCGAAGTGAATCTTCAAGTGATTTACTCACGTTTCTTCTAATTGTGTTTTGGTCACTCTTGGTTACAATCATATAACTATAACCGTTTTTACGGTCACCAGCTCCATTAAGCGTTATTAGATTAGCTTGTACAAGTGCACTATGATATCTTTTAACTGAGCTGATAGGTACACCGAGAAATCGTTCTGCTTGACTATTTGTGAATTCTTTTAAGTCTAACTTCTTTAATCGCTCGAAATACTCACGAGTTTTTGAATTAAGTTTATCACTTTTTGCAATCAAAATTTCTTTTAATAATTGATTTGCACTATCGATATCTTCTATTGATGTTTCGATATACTCTTCACCAGTTTTCGTGTCAACTTTATACTCTTTTTGATGCTGTTTAAAGAGCGTAATCACTTCAATAAATCGTAAGTACTGAATTGCAGATATACGCTTATGTTGAAGCTCTTTTGGCACTTCAAGCTTACAAGCGAAAGGATTTCTAACACTCACAGGTTCAATTAGTCTTTGAATATTCTTCAGTAGCTCAATGTTCTTTTCGATTTGGAATCTATCTACTATACCTGTGTACAGTCGTTGCTCGAAGTTGATAAGTCGATGCTCATAGCTTTCTGTATTATCTTCACGAATAACAAGGCTGTGTATAGCATTCTGTTTCGCTTTGTCTCTTGAATCACAAGCAATACTCAGTGAAATTGGTCCATCGACAGTTCTTGTAAGAGTCTTGTATGTTCCATCTAATGCTTTACTGGTAAAAGTCTTAGAGATTGAACGCTGACACTGAAGACTTTCTAAGTCTGTTAACTGACGTTTGTTCTTGTCATTCAGATTCATGTACAATAGCTTATTCGATAGCTCATTTTTATCAAAGTAAAAGACTGCATTATCAGTGAGATTCGTCACGTCTTTCTTGTCTTCTTCAGGTATGAATTCAATAATTTTTGATTGCAAGTAATCGAACTTAGATTCAACTATTGCGTGAAGTGGTTTAAATAGTTTTCGTGATAGAAATGTCAAGAATAATACAAGACTACTTGCTTCATTGCATACAACACCAGCATTACTCATTAAATCACTCGTTCTTTGAATGAGATTATCTTTCTCTAAAAAAGATTTTGCAATATTTTTTTCAGTCTCTTTGACTACCACTATGTTCCGAGAACTGGTGTTTTTTTCACGCAATTCTTGGATGTAATTATCAAGTTCATCAACAAGTACTTCGAAAGCTTCTTGCACGTGAGTTCTTTGTAGTTCAAACTTGCTTGTGACATCTGTAATCATTGATGGTAGCTCGAAGTCACTATAAAGGTCAACTTGTTTTCTATGTTTTCGTTTTCCTGATTCTACAAACAGCATCACTCGCAGTGACATGTATGATTCGGGATTGACACCACCTGAAATCGTAAAATGAATGTTTTTATAGTCTAGTGTCAGTAATGCTGGATTAGTTGTATCCAGTAGTTGGGGAGTATGTAATTGTTTATTATATTTGCTCATGTTATAAATGAATTTAGTCGTTCGTTTAAATAAAATTCAAAGACTCAATTTGCCGATTGGGTCTTTTTTTTTCTCTTCTTATTTCTTCATATTCTCCACTAAAAATTCACCGCCAAGGTTAAGGAAACCCCCGTTAATACCCGAATACAGACTGATTTATTTTAAAAATTTGTCCTGAAAACTTGGCATAACGAAGCTAGGTAACGAATTACCGATTCTCTTTCTTAAGATGTAAATTGATGTAGAGGACTTAAATTGAAATCAAAACAATACTGCTCATGGCACGCTTTGATAAAAAACATTCTAAATTCAGATATCTCGATGTACAGCCTCCCAGTGTATAAAGTGTTGTATCTAAATTTTCATTTTAAGTATTTACTTTACTTGTCTTTTTTCTACTCTTATAAGTTTCAATTTTAAAGGTTAATAATTCTGTTTAATTACTTTGGGATTCGCTCCCAATTGTAACTCTACGCAATACTTACTGCGCCACCAAAAAATTCGGGGAATTTATTTTTAGAAATTTCCATCAAACAGGACTCAATCCCAGTAGAATCGAGAGATTCTGTTCACGAATTATTTTTTGAAAATTTTCAGGTGTAATGTAATAATCTTCTTTATTATGACGAATTCTATAGATTTTCCCGACGTTTTCAAGGTCAAAAAGCCATCTAGTCATATATAAAATATCATCACCGTAGTCACCTGAAATACCTTCATTGCCTTTTAAAACTTCACCAATTGTAAAGTAGCCGTCGAAATCATTAAAGTCGCTTATAATCTGTTCATCACTCATCATATATATGATAGTGTCAGAAATGAAAAAAGTTGAGAAAATTAAAACATTGATAGTTTGTCATAAACACTCTGTAGCTCTTCATCTCTTAGTCCCAAATATCTTCTAGTGACTGCTACAGACTTGTGAGAAAATAATTCACTTAATAGCAATAATGAATATTCATTATTATGCATTGAATACACTTTCCTCCCGAATGTTTTGCGTAAACAATGACTTTTGAAATCTATTTCGAGATGATACTTTTTTGCTATTTGCTTAAATCTCCAATTCACGTACTGCACCGTAAAAGCTTTCTTCCCGTACTTATTCAAGAATATTAATTGATTACTGCTTTTAGGACTTAACTCATTAAATGCTTTTGAGATTATTTCTTGTAAATCCACTGCGATACTAATTTTTCTGTATTTACCAGTTTTAACTTCATTCAATTCCAAAATCTCATTATCTAGAATGTCATCCCATTTTAATCGTAAAATATCCGAAATGCGAATTCCAAAAAATGAACCTATTGAAATCAATAACATGAATTTATATTCTTCATCTTTTTCTAATTTTTTAATCAATGTCATCATTTTATCCCATTCTAGATAAGTTGCTGTAGTTCTTGAATTTTTATTTGCCATAGTCCTAATTTTAATCAAATAATAAGGAAAAATATTTCAATAACCTCCTAAAAATGAGGGAAAAGAAAGGAAACTTCATACTCGAAATTTGAAAATTGTTCGAGGACGCTTATGGGGTAAGGCTATAAGATTAACACCTTTAATTTTTGACAAAAGTGAAAGTTTTTATGTAGTTTTCATTTTTCAATACTATTTACTTTAAAGACATATTATGGAGAAAAAAAAATTAGCAGTGATTTTTGATACTAATTCTTATCGAAAAATAGTAAATAACAAAAATCTTGAAGACTCTATAGCCAATATAAGTGCTATTAAACAGTTAGAAAATAAAAAAGATATTCAAGCTTTTGGCTCAATAATAGTCGGAATGGAAATGCTCGGTAATTTAGCTGAAGGTGAGAGTGGTTTTAATTACAAAGATTGCCTGAATGGTACTATTCTATTAGCAAAACATTGTAATGATGAAAGTATTAATCAACCTCGAATAATTGCACACGTCCCATTACTGATGGAACAATCTCTTTTTGGAAGTATAAAAAGTGCTCGCCTCGAACATGATACTCAAAGTATGGCTGGAACAATAATTGACTTCCGAGATGACTACCAAAAAGCAATTACACATCATGAATCGGTAAACACATTTGAGAATATTAAAAAATATCTAGACTTCAAAGAAGAAGAATTTTGCACTCAAATCGAAAACTTAATAGCTGTCTCATATACACATCTCCGAGCCCACGAGACAGGCAGAAAT
>OLID01000400.1_pt1 | contig 19538 bp, 20 predicted proteins | sample 1609361 | NCBI WGS metagenome assembly OLID01 (sample SAMN05416778, study PRJEB24817) | seawater metagenome | isolation source: Sea water | place: Canada:Atlantic | collected 2013-07
TCTACACAGAGTAGATCGTCGGCAGCGTCAGATGTGTATAAGAGACAGCACTAATTCCGTGTTGGTAGCAACTTGTTCGTTGCTTTGGATTTAATTCGTTGAAGTCTTTAGCCTTTGTACTGTTTTTTTGTACCTTGTAAATATGAAAATCACATTATTCTTTCTATTGTTCGCATTCACTTCGTTTGGCCAAGATTCACCTCGTGTTGAGGAAAAGAAAAAGGCGGAAGCTATCGCAAAACAGCATTTACAAGAAATGCAAGGTGGTTTTTTACTTGTCCGCTTGGACGATAAAAAAACGGAAATTGATTATTATTTAAAGTACCAAAATGACGACGAGGCAAAGAAGGTAAAAGAAAAGCAAGAAAAGATCAACGAACAGATTCGATTAGCGTTTACAAAATATTTTACGATGTGCCCAGTTTATTTTTTTTATATGAGCGACACGCGAAATTTGCTCGATAAAAATTATGAAATGATGAATATTACGGACGCTTTGCTTCAATCAGTGTCAAGTTTGGATTTGTCTTCTGGAAAATTTTATGTGGCTGAGTTTGGTATCGCAAATCAGGATGAAGTAACGAACGACGAGAATGTTAATGATGGCGTGTATACAGAACGCATGGCTGTGAGCGCTTTGGTAATTCGAACCAGTGAAATGTTAGAATTAAGAGATCCATTTCCTTATTTCGTACGCTATAACATTATGGGTGGTGTGAAATCTAGATATTTAGGCCCCGTAAAAAAGATGCAAGAAAAATTAAATGCTTTTGGAGCGTATTAAGCGAAAAACCAATAGTTTTTGCCGGCCTTTAAGCTCATTTCTTCCATAAGCTTTGTTATTTCCTTTTGATCTTCAGGGGATGCAACGGCGATTATAATTTGAGGTTTTTCAATTGATTTAATGACGGTTATGTCCTTCAAAAGGATGCCGTAAATGTCCTGTCCTATTTTTTTGTCATTGTCTGTAATCCAACAAAAATTTTTCTCTTTTTCGAGCATTAGTTTCGCTAAGTCTTTCCCATTTTTCCCCGCGCCCCAAAGAACTAATGGTAATTCCATTTTGCGAGAGTGCTTAAAGAAATAGTCAATTTTTAATTCATAAAACCGATTATCTCGATAAACTTCCCAGTTTCGCGAAATTCGATCTTCTCGATCACGCCAAAAATGGAGCACTTCATCCAGTCCAATTATATTCAAACCACTCGTAATAAATCGAAAACACAAATCGTAGTCTTCAGGGAAGGTGTCGTCTTCAAAACCACCAACTGAATCAAAATCTTCGCGATGCACCAACCAACAATTTGATGGAATAACACATTCTCGATACATTTCAATTTCATGCGTTTGACTTCTGGCCACATCTCTCAACCAGGCATCGTAGCGTTTAAAACCGTTACCAACTTCTCCATCATCTTTGAAATATTCTGTTCCACCAGTGATTAAATTTCCTTTTCCTTGCCATGCTTCAACCATCAACTCCAGCTTATTTAAGGGCATTTTATCGTCAGAATCCATTCGATGAATCAATTCGCCAGTTGTTTGGTTATAACCAAAACGCAATGCCTGTAATAATCCGGATGTTGGATTATTCACAACTTTTACCCGATTTTCAACTAAAGCAAAGGCTTCTAGGATTTCCAAAGAATTGTCAGATGATTGATCATTTACAGCAATTAGCTCCCAATTAGTGTATGTCTGCGAAATTATGGAGGAAATACAATGTGCCAAATACGGAGCAGTATCCTTCACAGGCATCACGATGGAAATTTTCGGCAATTGAAGAATCATTTTGGAAAGGTAGGAAAAATGGATTGCTTTATTAATCATTATGCTCCGAACTTGGGCGATAACAAACACTTCACTAAACGAAATTTACAGTTTAGATTATTGTCTACTGAATCATAGGTTTATATGATTTAATTGTATTATATTTCTTTAAAATCTACTTCTATGAAAGCTTTACTCGTTTTACTCACGATATTGTTTCAGGCTTTAACATTAAATGCGCAGATAAGTTCCACAAATCTTGACCATAATAATGTTTCCGCATATATTTCAGACATTGGCACTTATTTTTTCGATTATTCCAATTCGTCTATGGGTTATGAAGTGCCGAAAGGTTCGGACATTTATGCAATTTATTCAACCCAGTTTTGGTTCGCGGGTAAAGATAATTTAGGAGAAATTCATTTTGTCCAAGGTGGTTCGCCAACGCAAGGAACAGATCTTTTCAATGGACCAATTTCGGGCCCAGGAACCTATGACACACAACAATATATAGATCAATGGGAGAGTTCAATGTGGGAAATATGCCAATCTGAAATAGATACATATCTATTGTGGTGGGAATGTAGTATGGGTTTCTTAACTCCTCAAGAATGTCAAAATGTAGCTTCACCTTCAATGGAAATTATGAATAAAATTTATGCATGGCCAGCGCACGGTGATGTTACAATAGGTCAAGCTTATTTTTTAGCACCATTTTATGATAATCCTCTGGGTCCTTCAGGAGTTGATGGCGCTTATCGACCTCAAGATGGAGATTACCCACTTATTAAAGGATGTTGTGCAACATATATGATACAAAATGACGCTGCTCATTCACATACTTATACTAATACAGATTCATTAGGAATTGAAATACATACGATGTTTTATCAATACGAAACTTCGGATTATCTAAACGATGTTACTTTCGTTGATATAAAAGCAATTAATAGAAGTACGAATGACTATACTGAGTTTTCTCAGAGTATCGTTGTTGATGCGGATTTAGGAAATTATTCAGATGATTATTATGGTTGTGACTCATTAAGTAATTGTATGTTTTTCTACAATGGAGATAACAATGATGAGAATAATACTTTTTATTTAGGGTACGGAATTGATCCTCCTGCAATTGGAGTAGTTTGTTTAGAAGAAGAAATGAATTCCTGTGTCCCTTATAATTCAGGTGCAACAACAAACGCAAAATGGAATTTAATGCACGGCCTAGATGCAAGTGGAAATCCATGGGTTGATCTAAATATGAATACTACTAATTACGTGTATTCTGGTAACCCAAATATTCCTTCAGAATGGAGCGCGTATAGCACGGGTGCTCAAACTGGCGATGCAATCGGAATTTCATCGCATAATTATGGGAATTTTAATAGCGGAGATGTGATAACTCAATCGTATGCTATTCTTTACGCGAGAGATGGTAGTCATTTGGAAAATGCTCAACATATTATTGATTTGTCGGGGGAAGTAAAAACTTTTTATGATTCTAACTTAAACGATATTTGCGAAGAAATGGAGTTGGGTATTTTCGAGGAATTCTTAAACGATATATTAATTTATCCAAATCCATCCAATGGTGTGTTTAATCTTAGCACAGGTCATCCTGGTCCTATAAATCTTTTTGTGTATGATGTAACTGGAAAAATCATTTTTGAAAGTAATTCGGAAAACTACCAGTTTATGGAGATTAATTTGTCCAATCGCAGTAAAGGACTTTATACTTTGAAAGTTCAAATAGATCAGAATTTCGTCACGAAAAAACTAGTAATTGAATAAAATTTGATTGAGTAGAATGGTGCTTGATCTGATCTTTGTAGAATAGATTTTCGCAATTTTTATTTACATTTACTCTCGACCAAAGACCACTATGAAAAACGCATACCATATACTAGTTTTATTTTCATTCTATTTTGTTAGTGCAGGATTTTCTCAATCCTCTCAGTTAAAAGCGGCTAAACTAAAAGTAGATTCTTTATTTTTCGCTAATCAAGTTGAAGGCCTTGAAATTTCAGAAAAAATGCTTTCAATGGCTTTTGCAGAGAAGGATACATTTCACATAACCTATTTTTTAGATCAAGCAGGAGAACTGAATAGAGCATTGGGAAATTATGACAAAGCAATAGCGCAAATCACGAAATGCATTAAGTACAAAGTGAATTGGAAAGATTTACAAGATTTATCCCTCTCCTACAATAATCTTGGAAAAGCATATACCAACAAGGGCTTGTACGATTTGGCAGCAGATAATTTTCTTTTTGCGTTGGGATTGATGGAAAAAGACAAAAATGATATTGGTCAAGCTTATTATTTAAACAACCTCGGTGCGCTTTTCGATTTACAGCACAACTATCAAAAAGCAATTGATTATTACAAACGATCTTTGGTGATTAAAAAGCGCCTGGACGATCAGAAAGGAATTGCGGCAACGCATTTGAATATTGGTATTTCATACTTCAATTTGGAAGATTATAAATTGGCTATTCAACATTATGACCTTTCAATTGCAATTTACGAGAAGCACGACAACGCCACAAAATTGGCACGTGTCCTAAGTAACCATGGGAATTCCTTACTTGAACTAAAGGAGTATAAAAAGGCCAAGGCAAGTTTTTTCAAGGCTTTTAAGTTGATTGATAAGATTGAAGAAGCGCAATTAGTGACTAATTTATACAATAACATTTCAGGTTATTATTTTCAGACAAACGAATTGGACTCAGCGTTTTATTACAACACACTGGCGCTCGACAATGCACAAAAAACAGGTGGATTTAAGCCGCTTAAGGATGTTTATTTTCGCAGAGCAGAATTATTCAAAAGTCGAAAACAAATGGGGGACGCGTACAATGCGCTTCAAATTAGCTTTCTGTACAACGATTCTCTTATTGATGAAGTGAACATATACGCTGTTGCTGATATGGAAGCGAAATACAATTACGAAAAAAACAAGTTGAAAATTAAGGAACAAGAATTGGATAAAATCAGTATAGAAAAAAATCTAGCAGAAAAGAAGGTTCAATTGGCTTACTTAATTGGTGGAATAATTTTGATTGGGAGTATTCTGATTGTCGTTTTCATTCTTTACCAAGGAAAAAAACGCAAAGCAAATCTTTTAATTGGACAAACAGTATTAATCACTAAGCAAAAGCACGATCTTGAAAAGATAAACAAACGCATTGAAGAAGAATTAAACAATTTGCATTTGAATTATAAAGACAAAGAAAAGCTACTTGAAAATGTGTTTAGCAACGCTCAAGACAAGCCTTTGCCGCCAGAGGTATTGTCTCTTTCCAAGCGAGAACTTGAAGTGCTTAGCTATTTGGCATTGGGGCGCAGCGATGATCAAATTGCAACAAGCCTTTTTGTTTCAAAATCGACCGTTAAAACACATTTAAGAAGAATTTATTCTAAACTACTCGTATCTGGAAGAGCAGAAGCCGTGGCTATCGCGCACAGACACGAGTTGTTGGGAGCAGTGAATTAGGTAAAAAATTAATTGTCCCTATAATTCTGTTTATTGCATGCTTTATACTGTTTGGTATTCTTGCAGGCGGGAGTTGTTGTTAATCCCACTTTGCGCTCTTTGCTTCTTTGTGGTAAAGTATTTACCGCAACCTGCAATCAACTTAATCCTGAAATCTTACCGTTGTTATCAATAAACATGTTTTCGGATGCTGGTATAGCTGGTAAACCAGGCATACGCATCATGTTGCCTAAAATTGGAATTACAAATCCTGCACCAGCAGCAAATTCAAACTCACGAACTGTAATTCTAAATCCTGTAGGACGGGCCAAAAGAAAATCATTGTCAGAAAACGATTTTTGAGTCTTTGCCATACATACAGGCAATTCGTTCAATCCCAATTGATCCATTTTATTCAAATCTGACAATGCTTGTTTGGAGTAATCAACACCATCTGCCCCGTAAATTTCTTTGGCAATTGTTTCAATTTTCGATGTTATTGAGCTTTTCCAATCATATAACGGCTTGAAGTTGTTTTTTCCAGATTCAATTTCTGAAACAACGGCCTGAGCTAAATCGGTCATTCCATTACCACCATCTGCCCATCCTTTTGCTACAATTGCTTGTACATTCATTGTAGCGCATTGCGCTTGAATAAATTTGATTTCTTCTTCGCTGTCAGAGAAAAATGAATTAATCGCTACAACTGGATTTAAACCAAACTTCTTAATGTTTTCGATGTGTTTTTCCAAGTTGGAAAATCCTTTTTTAACGCGTTCCAAACTAGGTGTGTTGTACTCTTCTTTCGGTGCTCCACCATGGTGACGCAATGCTCGAATTGTTGCAACTATCACAACAGCTTCAGGCTTCAAACCAGCAGATACACATTTGATATCTAAAAACTTTTCAGCTCCTAAGTCAGCGCCAAATCCAGCTTCGGTTACAACGTGTTTTGAAAGTGATAACCCCATTTTTGTAGCTAAAACAGTATTTGTTCCCTGCGCGATATTCGCAAAAGGTCCTCCGTGAATGAATGCTGCGTTCCCTTCAATTGTTTGCACCAAGTTCGGTTTAACAGCATCTTTCAATAAAATGGCCATTGCGTTTTCTGCTTTCAAATCTCTTGCGAAAATTGGTTTTTTATCGAAGGTTGTACCGACATAAATATTCCCAAGTCGTGTTTTTAAATCTTCAAAATTTTCAGACATGCATAAAATCGCCATTACTTCAGAAGCTGGTGTAATGTTAAATCCATCTTGACGCGGAATTCCGTTTGCGGTGCCGCCTAAACCAATTGTAATATCGCGTAAAGCACGGTCGTTCATATCCATTACACGTTTCCATTTGATTGTACGTGGATCAATGCCCAAGTTTCCGACTTTATTTTGAAGATTATTATCAATTAAAGCAGATAATAAATTGTTTGCTTTTTCAATTGCAGAGAAGTCACCTGTAAAATGCAAATTGATGTCTTCCATTGGTAATACTTGCGAATAGCCTCCTCCTGCTGCACCGCCTTTAATTCCAAAAACAGGACCTAAAGAAGGCTCACGCAATACAACAGCGGCTTGTTTCCCAATTTTATTCAATCCTTCCGTTAATCCAATTGATGTGGTTGTTTTTCCTTCTCCAGCTGGAGTTGGCGTCATAGCCGTAACAAGAATTAAGTGATTTTCCTTGATTTTGGCTTCATCGATAAGATGTAAAGGAAGTTTTGCTTTGTATTTTCCGTACAGTTCAAGATCATCTTCCTTGATGGAAAGTTTATCAGCAATTTTTGTAATGTGTTGCATTGTTGCTGCTTGAGCAATTTCGATGTCTGTAAGGAATTTTGTTGTCATAATGTTGATTTTTGCATGTATTGAATGCAATATACATGAGATTTTGGAATTATTTGAAATTGTTGAACGAAAGTAACATTAAATCACAATTACGCTTCTCTGTTAATGGAATTCTAACGATAGTTAAAAACGACTAAAATGAAGTTAATGAACATTTAGACATTCAAAACTCTTTGCCTTGGATAAGCGTACTTTTCATAGAAATAGCTAATTTCACACCCTATGAGCGAAGGCGTAGACAAACTAAATAAACGAGGAGTAAAAACCAGTTATGCATCAACAATAATTGGTATTTCTTTGGTTCTTTTCATGATAGGAATCGTGTTAGGAGGAATTTTTGGATTGGAGAATATTCAAAAACAAGCTAAGGAAAGTTTACAAGGAGATTTATTTTTCTCCCCAGAATTGAATACTGCCGACATAAAACAAGTCGAACAGGAATTGAAAACGTGGGATCAATTCAGTGAAGTGTTTTTTGTCTCCCCAGAAAGAGCCATTGAAGAATTTACAGGACAAGATCAAAATAAAGACAACATTCTAGCAATTTTTGAAGGTGAAAATCCTCTTCCACCGACGGTCGGTTTCAAACCAAAAGAACAACATGCAACATCTGCGGGAATGAAAAAAATTAAAGAGGAATTATTAGCGGCTTATGGCGATAAATTGGAGGACGTAAGTTACGATGAAGCGAGCGTCCAAAACGTTAATTTAGGTTTCAAGCAATTCGTGTATTTGTTTGGAGCGGTTGCACTGCTTTTGATTATAGTTGCCGTTGCAATGATTAACAATACCATTCGTTTAGCCCTATATTCGAAACGATTCTCCATTAAAACAATGCAATTAGTAGGAGCAACGTCAAGATTTATTCGTAAGCCATTTTTATTGCAAGCGATCGCGATTGGGGTGGTGAGTGGAATTATTGCCATGGCTTTATTGTTTGTTTTGTTCTACGCTTTGAACAATTTAATTGATTCGATCGAAATTTCTTATGACATTCAAACATTCTTAATGCTGCTAGTTTCCCTGCTAACACTGGGAATTATCATTACATTGGTTTCCACCTGGTTCGCTCTTAACAAATATTTGAGAATGAAATTGGATGATTTGTATTAAATTTGGAGCATGAGCGCAAAATCAACAAAACAAAACGAGTCGAATACTTCAGATTTACTTGATGATGTTACGACAGCAAGACCTTCACATAAAAAAGGTAATGCGTTGCAAGAGTACAGTAAAACTGCACCTTTTTCATTCAATGCAAAGAACTACAAATTGTTGTTTTTAGGTTTGGGAATTAATATTCTTGGATTCATCTTAATGATGGGAGGTGCTGCTGAAGATCCAAATGAATTCAGTTCAGAGGAGTTGTTCAGTCATACGCGAATCACCATTGCCCCAATGTTGATTGTTTTGGGTTACTTGGTGATCATGTACGCAATCATGAAAAAGCCAAAGTCGCCTTCTAAATAGAATTTTATGAGTTTTCTTGAAGCCCTTATTCTTGGAATTATTCAAGGATTAACGGAATTTTTACCGGTTAGCAGCAGTGGCCATTTGGAATTGGTCAAAGCGTTGCAAGGACAAGAATTATCTGGCTCATCGAGCATGATGATGACTGTTGTTCTGCACTTTGCTACGGCATTAAGCACAGTAATTGTATTCCGAAAAGAAATTAGTGAAATTTTTAAAGGATTGTTTCAATTTAAGGTAAACGAAGAATTTATGTTTGCCGTTAAAATAGTTCTGTCGATGATTCCAGCTGCGATTGTCGGCGTCGTTTTTAATGAGGAAATCGAATCATTTTTCAATGGTAAATTGTTGTTTGTTGGAGCAATGCTTATTCTTACTGGGCTTTTGTTGTTTCTTGCAGATAAAGCGAAAAACTCTGAAAAGAAAGTTAGTGTTGGAAATGCGATTTTAATCGGAATAGCCCAAGCCATAGCAATTCTGCCAGGAATTTCTCGTTCTGGAGCAACAATTGGAACTTCGGTTCTTTTGGGGATTGACAGAACTCGTGCAGCGCGATTTTCATTTTTAATGGTTGTCCCTTTGATATTTGGAAAAATGGCCAAAGACATGATGAGCTCAGAGTTCAAAGAGGTCCTTTCGGGAGCATCTGCGGATACTATTTCTTTTTCTGTTCTTTCTGTTGGTTTTATTGGAGCGTTCGTAACAGGAATTGTTGCTTGTACCTGGATGATTTCCATTGTTAAAAAGAGTAAATTATCTTATTTCTCATACTATTGCTTCATTGTTGGGACACTAGCAATTGGTTGGAGCTTATTTAATTGATATGATTAAAGAGTTTTCAGAAGGAAGTACGATTATTGTCGATAAACCACTGAATTGGACTTCGTTCGACGTTGTAAACAAGATTCGCTGGAATCTAAAGCAAAAGCTAGGAGTTAAAAAGATTAAAGTTGGTCATGCTGGAACACTCGACCCATTAGCAACAGGCGTATTGGTTTTATGCATAGGAAAGCATACTAAATTGATTGAAGAAATTCAAGCTGGTCAAAAAACATATACGGGTAAAATTCTTTTGGGAAAAACAACTCCATCGTATGATTTGGAAACTGAATTCGATCAAGAATTTTCTGTGGATCACATCACAACTGAATTATTGGAACAAGCGCGACTATCTTTTTTAGGTGAACAGCAACAGGTTCCGCCAATTTTTTCCGCCAAACAAGTTGATGGCAAACGTGCATACGATCTGGCAAGAGCGGGAAAGGAAATTGAATTAAAAGCAAATACAATTCATATTTATGATTTGTCATTTGATGCGTCGAATTTACCTGAAATTGAGTTCGAAGTAAGTTGCAGTAAAGGAACTTATATTCGTTCAATTGCAAATGATTTGGGAAAAAAGTTAAACTCGGGTGGAACTTTAATTGAATTGAGACGTACTAAATCTGGAGATCAAAACATTGATGAAAGTAAGTCTGTGGAAGAATGGATAGATTTTATTCATAACTCACCCCTTTGAAAATGTTAATTTTTGTATCTTTGCATCCCTCTAATTATTGAGGCGATAAAAACGGCACCGTTGTTATGAATAAAATGAAACTATCGCAATTCAGCTTTGACCTTCCAGAAGAGCTAATTGCCGAGTACCCAAGTGAAAATCGTGATGAAGCGCGATTGATGGTAATCCACAGAGAAACTGGGAAAATCGAACACAAATTATTTAAAGATATTATCGATTACGTTGATGAAGGTGACGTAATGGTAATGAACAATACGAAAGTGTTTCCTGCTAGAATGTATGGAAATAAGGAAAAAACAGGTGCTAAAATCGAAGTTTTCTTATTAAGAGAATTAAACCGCGAAAGTTTATTGTGGGACGTTTTAGTTGATCCAGCACGTAAAATTCGTATCGGAAACAAATTGTACTTTGGAGAAGATGATTCATTGGTTGCAGAAGTAATCGATAACACAACATCTCGAGGTAGAACATTACGTTTTCTTTTTGACGGTCCTTACGAGGAATTTAAAGAAGCAATCACGAAATTAGGTGAAACACCATTGCCGAAGTATATCAAAAGAAGCGTTGAATCTACTGATGAAGAAAGGTACCAAACGATTTATGCGAAGGAAGAAGGAGCTGTGGCAGCGCCTACTGCTGGATTGCATTTTTCTCGCCAATTGTTGAAGAGATTGGAATTAAAAGGTGTCGATTTTGCAGAAGTTACATTACATATTGGACTCGGAACTTTTAGACCAGTAGAAGTTGAGGATTTGACGAAGCACAAAATGGATTCGGAACAAGTAATTATTTCTGAAAAGTGTGCTGATCGAGTTAACAAAGCAAAAGAAGAGAAGAAAAAAGTTTTGGCGATTGGAACAACATCAATGCGAGCAATAGAAACATCTGTTTCAACCGAAGGCTATTTGAAGCCGTTCGATGGGTGGACAAACAAATTTATCTTTCCACCTTATGATTTTAGTATTGCTGATGGTTTAGTTACGAACTTTCACACTCCTTTATCAACCTTGTTAATGATGATATCTGCTTTTTGCGGTCACGAGTTAATGATTGAAGCATATGAGTTGGCAGTGAAAGAGAAGTATAAATTTTACTCTTATGGAGATGCAATGTTGATTATATAATCACATTTTATACATGTAGAAACGTAAAAAAGGGTGTTGAATAAATCAACACCCTTTTTTGTGATAGTATGGTTTAGGGTAGATCTCTAATGCATTATCCTACTACAAATATGCATTATCGTTCGACAAAATAAAAGTATTCCTCGATAAAAACCAAATTATTCGTGATTTTATTTGAAAAATATTATTTTGAATAAGCCCAAAATCATAGTGAACACCTCCAAATTATAGTTATTTTTGTGAAGCAAAATTTTCACCATGGGAAGTGCCGAAGAAAAAATGACCAAGAATAGTAAGCTAAAAACTTACATGGTCTTCACAAAATTTAGACTATCAGCTTTAGTGATTGTTTCGGCTTTATCTGGATACCTGTTTGTCGGTGGTGGATGGAATATCACACTTTTATATCTTTTGATTGGCGGAATGCTTGTTACAGCAGCTTCAAATGGTTCAAATCAAATATGGGAAAGTGAGTTTGATATTCTAATGAAACGGACTAAAAATCGTCCTTTGCCGACAGGTGAAATGACAGTAAATGAAGCTTATGGCGTTGTTATTGTTAGTCTTGTTGCAGGTTTAACATTACTTTATCTAATCAATTTGTATTCTGCTTTACTGGGTCTTACTGCGTATGTATCTTACGTTTTCATGTACACACCAATGAAACGAAAATCGCCATGGGCCGTTTTTGTTGGTGCAATTCCGGGAGCTTTACCTCCAATGATTGGAGCCGTTGCAGTGACCGGTGAATTTGGACTTATACCAGGAGTATTATTTTTCGTGCAATTTGTTTGGCAATTCCCTCACTTTTGGGCTATCGCATGGGTTTCTTTTGACGATTACAAAGCGGGAGGATTTTCACTTTTGCCATCGAAATCAGGAAAATCAAAAAATTCAGCATTCCAAATTGTTGTTTATTCATTGGCATTAATTCCTTTTAGCTTATTGCCTTGGATGATGGACATTACTGGATTAGTATCGTTTGCGATTGCATTAATACTTGGGTTGTGGTTCTTTTTCCTTTCATGGAAGTTGTTTTTGACTTGTGATGATAAAGACGCTCGAAAATTAATGTTTGCATCGTTCATTTATTTGCCAATTATTCAATTTGTTTATGTTTTTGACGCAAATTCAGAAATGATTAAAACACTTTTAGCATTATAGTATTATGAAGAATAATTTTGAATCCGACGACAATAAAATTCAAGTAGAGAAGTCTAAAAAAAACTTGATTTATGTAGGTATGTTGAGCGTTGTGATGTTGTTCGCAGGACTTACATCGGCCTATATCGTTTCAATGGGAGATACGTTTTGGTTGAAAATTGGTTTGCCAACTCCTTTTTGGATCAGCACAGGAATTATCATTGCAAGTAGTGTCGCATTTCAAGTTGCGGTTTATCTAGCGAAGCGAGGAAATACTTCTGGGTTGAAATCGGCCATCACACTAGTTCTTATTTTAGGGGTGGGATTTGTTTATTTCCAATTCAAGGGTTACGGAGAATTATTTAATAGTTCTATTCATCCAGTCAGTAAAATAATCGTTACAGAGGGGAAATACGGCGATTATTTTGAAGTAAAATACAAAGGCGACTTCATTGAAATTAATGGGAATGACTTTTTAGTGAAAGGAAAAGTTATGAACGAAAAGCAATTGGCAGCTTATCAAAAATTCATGTCACAATTTCTTGAATTGGATGCAAATAAACCGTTTGTTGTAAATCAATACGGTAATGATTTCATTTTATACTTCCAAAACACACCGATGTCGGTAAAAGATAAATTGCTTTTAACCAGTGAAGGAGAAGAGTTGAAGTTTTTGGATAGGGCACGTCTTAGGGATTTAGCTGTCAACGTACGCGATTTGAGAGGTGACTTTTATGCAAAAGGTAAGTTGGGAAAAGATTTCCATATTTACTACAAAGGTAAAGAGCTGGGTTACAAGGACAGGCAGTTGATTTTGAACGGTAAAAAACTTGATGGTTATCTTCAGGTGAAATCTATGGAATCAGCCGATACAGCTTCTTCTTATCTTTTCATCATCACATTTGTACATTTGTTACATATTTTTATAACTTTATTTTATGTAGCGAAACTTGTAATTCGCTCATTTACAGGTAAAATAAATCCTGAAAACACAATAGGATTAAAAGTTGGAGCAATTTTCTGGCATTTTTTAGGTGTTTTATGGATCTATTTATTACTTTTTTTACTTTTTATTCATTAAACTTGCAAATAAAATTTTTTACAAATGGCTGGACACGCTACGAAACAAATTGATGCTAAAACGCTTTGGGGAGGTAAAATTTCTCCATTTAGTACAAGCTACGGAAAGTTAATGATGTGGTTCTTCTTGATCTCGGATGCTTTGACATTTGGGGGATTGTTAGTTGCTTACGGATTTACAAGACACGATTATTTAGGTTCTTGGCCAATTGGTGAGGAGACATTTAACTCACTTCCATTCTTAGGTCACGGTTACCCGCTGATTTATGTTGCCTTAATGACGTTTATTCTTATTGTTTCATCTGTAACAATGGTATTGGCCGTTGAAGCTGGTCACAGAATGGATAAAAGAGGAGTTATTCGTTGGATGATTGCAACAATTGTTGGTGGTTTTTTCTTCGTTGGTTCACAAGCTTGGGAATGGTCTCACTTCATTCACGGTTCAGAATTCGGAAAAGTTGAATTGGCTGACGGTTCACTTGCCATTGTAAAAGGTCATTTTGGTGAATTGGAAAACTTCACGGTAGAAGAAGCTGGATCTCACCACAAAAAAGGAGACGTAATTACGGAAGACTTAATGCACGAATATCAGCATGCTGTTGAATTAGGTCAAATTGAAAATGGATACATTCACTTACACGATGGTTCGAAAGCAAAAATTGCAAAGAAGGCAAATGAGCACATGGAATTAATCGTTAAAGAGAAAGGTGGAAAATACGCAATCGGTAAACACATCGAAGGTGAAGAAGCTGCTAAAATGTACGAAGAAGTTATTAACTCTGGAGAAGCAGGAAGAGTTGTTTATGGTGCAAACTTGCAAGCAAACGAGTACGGACCACAGCAATATGGTCAATTTTTCTTCTTTATTACAGGATTCCACGGATTCCACGTATTCTCAGGAGTTATGATTAATATCATGATTTTAATCGGAGTTCTTCGAGGTGTTTATCACAAACGAGGACATTACGAAATGGTAGAAAAAACTGGACTTTACTGGCACTTTGTCGATTTAGTTTGGGTATTCGTATTTACATTCTTCTACTTAGTATAATTTTAACTTTCAAACTCATCTATCATGGAAAGAGACGATATTATAGAATATTCATTAGACGGACACCACAGCGAAGAAGCTGGAGTTAAAATCCGCAAGAAAATTATATTTGTTACATTATTACTTACTGCAATTACAGCTATTGAAGTTGTTTGTGGTATGATGATTAAGCAAACTTCTGATTATTGGACGATAACAAAATGGTTCTTTATCATTTTAACATTAGTAAAAGCAGGATATATTGTTTTGGTATTTATGCACCTCGGTGATGAACGTAAAGCATTGAAATATGTAATTCTTATACCGTATTTTGTATTTATGGTATACTTGATTTTTATTCTGCTTACCGAGGGAACTGCAGTTGGAACAACTCTGGGAATTTACGGCAGCTAACAATATTTAAAAATGGCAACCAAAAGTACTGCCGGACGAACAAGAAGGGTTTTATTATTCCTTATCTTGTTTGGTCCGGCTTTAATTTTAATATTCATCTCTTCTCGGGGATGTACTCACAAGTTTAAAGTTCTTGAAGATTACGGTGAAGTTGCATCGTATACCTTTGTTGACGGAGAAGGGAAGAATCATTCCACTTCTGATTTGAAAGGCAATATTGTCCTAATAAACACCTTACAACCTTCTTGTCCAGATAGCTGTGCAATTTCATTTTGGCACCTTGATCAATTGATTTACCAGCACGTTCGCAAAAACAAAAAGAAATTGGGCTCGGTTCGAATTATTTCATTTGTTACTGATGGAGAAGGGAAGCCTTTAGACGATTTAACGGGGGTAAGAGATATGATTATGGACAATGTAGAAGGTTATGACCCAGAAGTCTGGATGTTAGCTTCTGGAGATCCGAAGGAAATTTATGATATGACCAACAATGGTCAAAATTTGTTAGAAGAAGGAGAAGAGTACTTTGGTGGAAATGCGTACCAAGAGTTACAACTTCTAGTTGATACAAAGAATCACTTAAGAATGGTTTTACCTGGAGACTCAGAGGGAATGGTTCGTCGAATGAAAGAACACGTTGCTCTTCTTATCAAACAATACGATAAAGAAAAAGCCAATGCCAAAAAGAAATAAATTAACGATTGTACTTTTCGCGCTTCTAGGACTGACTGCTTGCACGTCAAATGAAGACAAAGTAATTCCATTACCAATTTTAGGAGAGCGAGACGTTGATTACAAAATGGTGAATGGGAAAGAAGTCGCAGATACTTTGTACCATGTCGTTCCTGAATTTGAATACATTAATCAGGATTCAATTTTGGTGAAATCTTCGCAACTGAAGAACAAAGTGTGGGTGGCTGATTTCTTTTTTACACACTGTCCAACAATCTGCCCGCCGATGACATCCCAAATGAAGCGATTGAATGAAGAAACAAAAGACTTGGTTTCTAAGGTGCAATATTTGAGTTTTTCGATTGATCCAAAAAGAGATACGCCAACCAGGTTAAGAGAATACATCGGAATTCATGAAATTAAAGGAAAAAACTGGCATTTCATGACGGGAGATGAAGAAGCAACTCATCTATTGGCGAAAGAGTTTTTCAACGGCGCAGAGCGCGATGAGGAAGCAGATGGTGGCTTCGGTCACACTGATTATTTTGCGTTGGTAGACACCAAAGGACACGTACGTGGAATCTATCGGGGAACAGACCCAGCGCAAGTCGATTCACTACAAAAAGATTTACGAAAATTATTAAAAGATGAGTACAACTATCCAAGATCCAAGTAAGTTAAAAAGAGCAAAAATTGGCATTTACACCTTATCTGCCGTTGTTCCTTTAGTTGTTGCAATCCTTTTCAAGGTACAAATAAAGGGTGTTGACTTATCTTTTCTCCCTCCAATTTATGCAACTATTAATGGTGTTACCGCAGTTACGTTAGTCGTTTCATTGATTGCCATCAAGCAGAAGAACATGAATCTTCACCGCGCATTGAACCGTTTTGCATTGTTGCTTTCATTGTTGTTTTTAGCGCTGTACGTGGCATATCATATGACATCCGAATCTACTGCTTATCTTGGTGACTATAAAACAGTGTACTTTTTCATTCTCATTTCGCACATTGTTTTGAGTGTGGCTGTTATTCCTATAGTCTTGTTCACCTATTTATTTGCATGGCAAGGAAATTATGATCGACATAAAAAATGGACGCGTTTCGCATGGCCAATTTGGTTTTATGTGGCTACAACAGGTGTTGTTGTGTATTTAATGATTTCACCGTTTTACGGAAAGTAAAATGTCGATTTAGAACTACTTGCTCACGACAATCTAGTCGAGTTGCATTAAGTGTCTTTCATTATTTGGTCGGTAATTGTAAAACTGGTTAAATACTACTGATTTCGGTCAATCCTTACTTGTATCCGCTATAATCAAACTCTTGAATAGAGATTTGTGGCATTTGTCCATCGTTACCACTCAATCCATTTCGGCCATTTCTTCCATTTCTTCCTACTAAACTTGCGGCCTGTCCCGTTAGCGGTTTACCTGGCTGTCCTGGCTTTCCTTTCGATCCTCCTTGTCCTCCAGCACCTCCAGAAACATTAAAGGAAATCTTTAATTCCAATTCTGCTGCATTGCTGTGCAGAAAACAAATTACAGATCCGCCGTTACCTCCATTTCCTGCATCTCCACCGAAACCTGCATCACCGCCATTTCCGGGCGTTTTAAGCTTATCGCCATCTTGCTTTCCATCTTTTCCTGTACCTCCGTCACCTCCGTCACCACCGTTTCCGCCATTTCCTCCTGATACATCAATTGAAATAATTCCTGGTTCTATACTTTTATATCTCCACTCTTCCTTTGTTTGAATATTTTGGATGTATATATAATAAGCTGTTTCCTCTTTCCAAATGTAGGCAAGATAATCTCCTGCATCTTGTCCATTTGTTCCTGGTGTTCCATGATCTCCATCGTTCCCATTTCTAAAAACTAAGGGTGTACTTCTGTTCTTTTGATCTATTCCGTCAGTACCTCGTGGAGCTTTCGCATCTACTTTTAAATCGCCTCTTAAATTCAATCGTATGGTGTCGATATAAGTCACTGATTCTTCTTTCTCAGAAATTGTGTAGTTCGCAATTGCAATATTATCAGAAAAGGAATTGGGGTGTTTTACAATTTTATACTTTTTCCCGAGTTGTTTTTCCAAATCGGAAGATAAGAAAGTCAGATTTCGATTATTTGTAATGTCAACTTCTTCTCCGTCTTTCAATTGGGCGATAACCTTCCCTTCAATTGTTCCTCCAAATTGAATTGGTTCGACAGGGTTTCGTTCTAAGTAAACTGTTTTTATGGAGGATATCTCAATTTTTTTTGTTAATCCGCACGCAGAAATTAGCGCAATAGAAACACATAGAATCGTGAACTTATACATGGTTATCGTTTTTACAAAGTTACAAATTTACTTTTTTGATACATCCATTAAAATCTCCCACACTTTTTCAGCACTCTTGTTCCAAGAGAATAGTTGACTTCTTTCCAATCCTTTTTGAGAGTATTCTTCTTTAAGAGCTTCATTATTCGCAATCAAGGCTAGTTTTGCTGCTATATCGTCGATGTTCATAGGATCACAATACACAACAGCATCACCTCCAACTTCAGGTAAAGAAGTTAAATTTCCGGCCAAAATAGGTGTTCCACACTGCATTGCTTCAACCATTGGAATTCCGAAACCTTCAAAATAAGGAACGAAAGTAAAAACAGACGCAGAAGCCATAACCAAGGCAAGCTCTTCGAGAGACAGATGTCCTGTAAAATGAATGTGTTTTTTCATTTCCTCCGAAATTACAACTTCTCCAAATGAATTAGAAAATAACGCTTCACCTACAATTAGCAATTGGTGTTCGTCTTCTGGATGTTCTTTTTTGAATTGCTCAAAGGCAGGAATCAATCGACTCAAATTTTTACGTGGATGGACAGCACCGACAAACAAAAAATAGGGTTTTCCGTTCGAATAGGTAACTTGTATATCTTTTCTTTTTTGCTCCTTAACAGGTGTAAAAACTGTGGACGCGGCATTCCAAATTGCTGTAATTTTTTCCTTAGGTATCGAGTAAGTTGTGCAAATATCTTGTTTCGAATAGTCGGAAACCGTAATTACGTGTTCGGCCTTTTTCGCAAATTTTGGAAAGTACTTGCGTAAATAATTCCGAATTGCCTTTGGAACATCTTGTGGGTTGTGTTCAAAATTAATATCGTGGATAACATTAACTTGTTTAACGTTCGTTTTCAACGAAAGATAACCATCGGGCGAAAAGTAAATGTCCGCTTTATATTTTTTTAGTGCGCGGGTCACTGAAATTTCATTCCAGATGTAAAATAAAATGGGATGACGAGCAGGTGGATTCAAAACTACCGGTGTTACATTTTCACCAAAAACAAATCGTGAATCAAATTTACGATCGAAGAAAAATATGAATTCGTGCTCAGGGTGATTTTCGACCAGACGTTTTACAATTTCAAACGTGTACCAGCCGTAACCTTCCATTTTAAGTGAAAGCAAAAAACGAGTATTTACAGCTATCCGCATAGATTAAAATTGTAAAATATAATTGGTTCGCTTTTCTTGACCGATGGTTGTCTCTCCACCGTGACCACAAAACACAATTGTTTCATCTGGTAGCTTAAACATTGTATTAAAAATTGTATCCTTCAAAACTTCCATATCTCCACCAGGTAAATCTGTTCTACCAAAACTTCCGGCAAAAAGCACATCACCATTAACAACGAAATTTTGAGCTTTATTGTAAAAAACGACGTGTCCAACACAATGTCCAGGCGCAAAAATCACATCCAATTCTATTCCATTGAAGTTTAATTTTTCTCCGCCCTGCAATAAATGAGTTGGTTCCTTCGGCTCCGAATAGTTTGGAAAACCATATACATGAGCATAATTCGGAACGGCGTTTAAAGTGAAAACATCGTCTTTATGGATGTAAAAATCAATGTCGTATTTCGATAGAATAAATGAACAACCGAGCACATGATCTATATGTGCATGCGTTAGTAATAAAGCTGTCTCTTATACACATCTCCGAGCCCACGAGACAGGCAGAAAT
>OLID01000405.1_pt1 | contig 19294 bp, 20 predicted proteins | sample 1609361 | NCBI WGS metagenome assembly OLID01 (sample SAMN05416778, study PRJEB24817) | seawater metagenome | isolation source: Sea water | place: Canada:Atlantic | collected 2013-07
GATCTACACAGAGTAGATCGTCGGCAGCGTCAGATGTGTATAAGAGACAGCGGGGAAATGGCATTGACGCGAATATTCCAGGGCCCCAATTCGACACCTGCCAGGCGGGTCAGGTGGGTGACCGCGGCCTTGGCGCCGGAGTACAGATATCCTCCCTGCGCGAATCGGTGCGCAGCGATACTGGCATTATTGATGATGCTGCCTCCGCCTGCCGGTTTCATCACCCGGGCGGCATGTTTGATGCCAAACACCGGCGCGCCCACCAGCAGCCGCATGACGTGTGTAAAATCCTCTTCGGTAACGGTTTCGGCGGTACTGCGTTCGCCGGCGCCGGCATTGTTAAACAGGCAGTCGAGCTGGCCGAATTCAGTCATGGCGGTATCTACCGCTGCTGCGATGTCGGCTTCGACCATGACATCCGTGCGCCTGAAGATGACCTTGACGCCGAATTCCGAGCTTAGCTGCGCGGCCAATGCTGCACCTTTGTCGACACTGCGGCCAGCGATCAGCAGCTGTGCCCCCTGCGCGGCAAACACGCGTGCTGTTGCCTCGCCGATACCACTGGTGGCACCCGTGATCAGAGCGACCTTGTGCTGTAGACGACCCGCCATAAGAATTCCCTGTTTAAACTTGTTATAGGTGGAAGTGCAAGTGCCGGAAAATCATAAACAAGCTGGGCTCTGATAGCAATGTACCTGTGAAGGTGTACCGGCAACGTGGACTTTGGTGAGTAATACTTCTATTCTGGGCACCCCACGCAGTCAGGAGTTGCAGGATGCCATCGCCCGGATCTGAACAGGATGTACACGCGCAGAAGCCGTCCGCGCAGGACAGTTCGTCGCATCGGGATTCGCCAGCTGAGCAGGGTATATTCAGCGGCTTCAAAGCCGGATTTATTGAGCTGATGTTGAACTGGCCGAAGACAATTCTGGCCGTCTTCCTGATGCTGGTCGCGGTGCTGGGATGGCAGGCCCGCCACTTCGAAATAGATGCTTCTCCCGACACTCTGCTGACCCAGGGCAACGAGCTTTATATCCAGACCCAGGACGTCAACCAGCGCTATGCGCCGCAGGAATTCCTGCTATTGACCTATGAGCCCACGGCTCATCCGCTATATTCCGAACAGACCTTCACCAGTGTGCGCGCACTGACCGAGTCGGTTCTGGCCATGGACCGCGTCGCGTCGGTCCGCAACATGCTGAACGTGCCACTGTTTGCCAATGTGAATGATGTGCAGGATGTCAGCGGTGATCTGGATAACATGACCATCAATGATGGTGAGTTCCAGATGCAGCAGATCGAAGAGGAGTTCGCCGATCATCCGATCTATGCGGACCTGCTGGTCAATCGCGAACAGACCGCCACTGCGCTGCAGATTCTGTTTCGCACGGACGAACGTCTGCAGGAAATCAACGGTCGCATTAATGCGCTTACCAGCGCATCCGTCGATGGGGAACTGAGTGCCGAGGAGAGCGAAGAACTCGAAGCCCTGATCGCCGAACGGGAGCCGATAGAAGAACAGCTTGAGCAGACCCGCATTGAAGAGATCGATCAGCTCCGGGCCCTGGCCGCTGAGTATGCCAATGAAGCCAATATTCGTCTTGGCGGTGTGCACGTCATCGCCTATCAACTGATCGAGATCATCAGCAACGACCTGATTATTTTTGGCGCCGCCATTGCGGTGATGATCTGCCTGGTGTTGCTGATTCTGTTCCGCAGCCTGCGCTGGATTTTGATCCCGGTAGTGTGCTGTATCTGCAGTGTGCTGCCGACCATTGGCCTGTTTGCGATGTTCGGGATGAAAGCGACAGTGATTTCGGCCAATTTCATTGCCCTGCAACTGATTCTGACCCTGGCTATCGTGATTCATCTGATTGTCCAGTACCGTCAGTTCGCCGAACAGGACAACGACCTCACCCAGCGCGAGCTGGTGCGGGCAACCCTGGCTGAGAAAATGGGGCCCTGCTTTTTTGCCGGCGTCACCACATCGGTGGGTTTTGCATCACTGATTTTCAGCGGTATTCAGCCGGTCATCTCCTTTGGCTGGATGATGATCATTGCCATGGGGCTGTCCATTGTGGTCAGTCTGATACTGTTCCCGGTGCTCGTGGAGCTGCTGCCGCGGGAGAAAGTTCGCAAGGATCTGTCGCCGCTGGTGGCCCTGGTCAGGGGCTTTCGCGCACTGGTGCTGAAATACCAGGCGACAGTGATTGTGCTGTGTCTGGTGATTCTGGGTGTCGGCGTGTCAGGTGCCACGCGTTTGAGCGTGGAGAACAGTTTCATCAACTACTTCAAACCCTCAACGCAAATCTATCAGGAGCTGGCCTACATCGACCAGTCATTCGGCGGCACCACGCCGCTGGACATGATCTACACACTGCCAGAGCAACCCGGTGATCCTGATATCGTGATGAGCGCCGACAGTGTGTTGAGCATGCAGCGCATCCAGAACCGACTTGCCCGTTACGATGCCACCGGACGTATTCTGTCGCCCGTCAACATGACGGATCTGGCTCGTGACGTGAACAACGACCGGCCTTTGACGGAATACGAACTGACAGCCTTGTACTGGATGATGGACGAATCGTTTCGTGACGATCTGATCGGCTCGTTTTTTGATGAAGACAATAACGAGGTCAGATTCAATATCTGGGTGGAAGACCTGACAGAGGGACTGAATAGAGCCGAGCTTTTGCAAAGCATAAAAACAGACATGTCAGAGCTGGGCATAGCGGAAAACGATTATCAGCTTACCAACCTGTTCATGCTGTATCAGGATATCATGCAGCAGCTGGCAGATTCCCAGGTCACGACGCTGGCCATTGTCTATATTGCACTGACACTGACCTTCATGCTGATTTTCAAATCGCTGACCGTGGCGCTGGTCGCCATTGCACCTAATCTGTTATCCACCGCCGCCATTTTCGGTGTCATGGGCTGGGTCGGATTGCCGCTGGATCTGATGACTATTACCATCGCCGCAATCGTCATGGGGATAGCGGTGGATGACACCATACACTATGTGCATCGATACCTGGCAGAATTAAAAAGCGGGAATGATGCAGATGAGGCAGTGACGCGATCGCATGCGACCGTAGGGATGGCCATGCTCTACACCAGTCTGCTGATTGGTGCGGGTTTCTCTATGCTGGCGTTCTCGGATTTTGTACCAAGCGTGGTGTTCGGACTGCTAACAGCGCTGGCAATGCTGCTGGCGCTGTTAGCGGACCTGTGTTTACTGCCGCTGCTACTTTGCCGCTTTGTTAAACCGGCAAAGCCGCAATAGCAGGACAACAATACTCACGAGTCGGTTGCGTCCTCAAACGCATCACCGGCTTCTTCTGCGGCCTCGTCAATCTGTTCGCCTGCTTCTTCAGCCGGCCCCTGCTCGTCGCAGGCAGCCAGACCCAATACAGCAACAATAAACAACAAATAAAGCTTATTCATATATCCTCCTGGACATTATTAAAACAGCGTGACTCATCGTGGCAGTCACACTTCCCTTTTTCAGTGTGACATAATTCACACCGCTATTTCAAAATTCCATCTCTGCAAAGCTCCGTCTCTGCAACTCCTTCCCGGTAGTCCGTTGTGCGCTCCATCGCGTCGATCCGTCCCTTGTCCGGTCTCTCCATGTACCGATCATTTTCAGCCTGGCCAGATGAATTACGTTGGCGGATTGCCGCGTACTGCTCTTGCAATCATTGCAACAATAAACAGGATGATGAAAATAAAGAACAATATTTCCGCTATACCAACGGCGGTGCCGGCGATGCCCGTGAAACCCAGCAAGCCCGCAATGATGGCGATAATCAAAAATGTAATAGCCCAACTCAACATTTTGCTACCCTCCCGAGACAACGTGTGCCGAATGATCCCCTGATGTACAAAATGATCATCGCAAAGTTTATGCCAAATAGCAAAGTACTGATTTGTCGGGAATTGTCGCGTAGGTGCTTAAAAAACAGGCAAAAAAAGTGTTGCGCCCACCGTACACTTTTACGGGGGTTTTGCTAAGTCACTGGTTTGAATATAGTGCTATGTTGGGCATGCCCAACACCGGCGTACAAAGAGCAGAAACATTTTACCAGCTTGCCGTTATTTCACAGGTAAAGCGGCAAGAATATTATTTTCAATAAATGCATAAAGTTGCCTTAAATGCCCTGATCGGTCATTGCCCGGCGTGCTGTCGGAGGTTGCCACGATCACCAGATCGTACTCCTCGACGACAAAAATCAGCTGACCACCATACCCCCAGGCCAGCGGCACCAGCATGCCGGCCATCTCGCGTAGCCACCAGCCATACCCATAAAAGCGTCCTTGTCCGCGCGGCGAAGTGGCATGCGCCTCATGTGATCGCTGAACCCAGTCTGCCGATACAATCCGCTCGTTATTATACTGACCGTTATTTAAATAAAGTTCACCGAAAGCCAGCATCTGGCGCGGCGTAATTTCCATGTCATTGCCGCCGAAAAATATGCCCTGTGGATCCTGGCTCCAGTAGGCCATTTGAAAACCCATGGGTGTGGCCAGGTGCTGCTGGGCAAACTCACGCGTGCTGACACCTGTGGCTTTAGTGAGGATTGCTGACAGGATATGCGTGCTGCCGGTGCTGTAAATCATGTTTGTACCGGGCTCGGCGACAAACGGCCGTGACAGTGCCGCCTGAACCCAATTGTCGCTGACCACCCAGCGGCCGTAGTTCCGTCCGCTGGTACTTTGCAAGCCGGCTTGCATGGTCAGCAGATCGCGCACAGTAAGGCGTTGCCATTGTGCCGGTGACTGCGGATGAGTGAAATCAGGGAAGAAAGTGGCAACGGGTTCGTCGACACTGCTGATATAACCTTTGTCGATGGCAATGCCCACCAGCGCAGAGACCACACTTTTGGAGGCGGATTTCATGTTGGCTGGTTGATTAGCGGTTCTGCCGGCGTAGTATTTCTCCAGAATGCGCTCGCCCTGATGGCTGATAAGCAGACTGTGTATTCTCGGCAGGGCGCCTGCCTGCTGTGCCAGCCGGTCCGGGTCAAGCGCCGCGATAATGCTGGCCCGATCTGCCGATTGCGCCAGGGCCTGGGTGCCCAGCCCAGCGGCAAGCAGCAAAGCGCAGCAGGTGCTGGTCAATCTGGCCAGCGCCCTTTGTGGCAGGCACAGGTGGCGGCGTATGGGTGGTCGCAGTTCAGCCATTGGCAAAGTCAATGTTCGGTACCTCGCAGTAAATCAGCAGTTTGGCGTGTATACGACGACCGGCAGCAACCAGTTTGTTGCTCATGGCCACCCCTGCTATGCTAGCATCCCGATTTCACCATGCCACGCCATTAAAAGCCATTGCCCATGCCCACCGTCAAATTTCCCATGCGCCTGGACAAGTTCCTGGGCCACGCCACTGAACTTTCCCGTGAACTGGCGCGTCGCGCGCTCAGAGCGAAACGCGTCACCGTCAATGATGAGGTGGTCAAGAGCGCCTCACTGTCCATCACCACCGAAGACACGGTGATGCTCGATGACGAGGTAGTGGAAATACGCGGCCCGCGTTACTTCATGCTACACAAACCGGAAGGTTACGTCTGTGCCACCACGGACGGCGATTATCCGACCGTGCTTGACCTGATGGGTTTTGACGGTGTTGACCTTAGTATTGCCGGCCGTCTGGACAAGGACACCACCGGTCTGGTGTTGCTCAGTGACGACGGGCAATGGGTTCACAGCGTCATTTCCCCGCGTCGTCAGTGCATGAAAACCTATCTGGCAGAACTTGATGCGGCCATTGACGATACCGTGGTGCAACGTTTCGGTGCAGGCTTTACCCTGCGCAATGAGGTCAAACCCACCAAACCGGCCACGCTGAAGGCGGTGGCAGGCAGGCAGGTGGAAGTCAGTATCGGTGAAGGCCGTTATCATCAGGTCAGACGTATGTTCGCCGCGTGCGGGCTGCATGTGGAAAAACTGCATCGGATCAGAGTGGGAAGCGTTGAACTGGACACGTCGCTGGCCCCCGGGGAATACCGTCCACTGACTCAGGCCGAAATCGACGGTGTAAGCTCTTGAACGCGACCGGCGCGAAAGATCAGCACCTGGCCCTGGTGCTGCAACAGTTGGCGATGCCACCGGGGACCCAATCCACCTTGTGGATCGTTGATGAAAGTTTACCGATAGAGTCCCTGGTGACGATACCCGGTGCCGCAACGCTAACGGCCATGACCAATCGTTATGACATTCATGCCTGTCTGCAGAGCAGGGGTGTCACCGCATTGCTCAGCGATTTTGATTTTTCCCAGCTGGGTGAGTTCCAGCGGATCGTCTATCGCATTTCGAAAGAAAAACTGGTCGCTCATCATTGTATCAATCAGGCGATCAGGCGTTTGAGCCAGGATGGTGAGCTGATCGCCATCGGTGGCAAACAGGATGGTCTGAAATCGATTGCGAAGAATGCGGCGCTGACCTATGGCCAGAAGAACAATACGCGCAAAATCGGCAACAGTTATCTGGCAACATTCAGGAAACCCGGGATACTGACAGATGAGCAGTTCCTGCCGAGCAACGACTATGGCAGGCTGCGCCAGGTGCAACACAAAGGGGTATCGTTCTACTCAAAACCGGGTGTGTTTGGCTGGGAAAAGGTCGACCGGGGCAGTGAACTATTAACCACGGTACTGCCAACCATCCAGCGGTACATGAAATCGGTAAACAGCGTGCTCGATCTGGGCTGCGGCTGGGGCTACCTGATGCTGGCGACCAGGGAGTGGGATGTGCAAACGCGCTGCGCTACCGACAATAACGTAGCAGCTGTGGATGCCGCACAAAAAAACTTCGCTGAACACGGCCTGACCGTGGACTGTGTCGTCGATGATTGCGCGAGCAACATCGGTGGTCGTTTTGATATGATTCTGTGTAATCCGCCTTTTCATCAGGGTTTTGCCGTCAGCGACACCCTGATCGAAAAATTCCTCGCGGCTGCTTCACGCCTGAGCCGCCGCAGCACACGCGCGATTTTTGTGGTGAACCAGTTTGTGCCACTGGAGAAACACGCTGATAAATATTTCTCCCAGTGTCGACTGCTGCTGGCTGAAGATGGTTTTTGTGTTTACGAACTCAGACCCTGAGCGTGTCTCGGCAATCTGATCGAGATCAGCGCGGTCAACACAATCATCGTAAAGGATATCCACAGGCACGCGGCCAGGCCGGCGACCTGAAACACCCATCCGGATAACACGGTACCCAGCAAGCGGCCCATGGCATTGGCCATGTAATAAAAACCTACGTCCAGGGACACACCGTCCGCGCGTGCGTAGCTGACGATCAGGTAGCTGTGCAGAGCCGAGTTGATTGCAAACACCACGCCGAACACCAGCAACCCGACAATCAGGATCGCCGCAGGCGCCGGTGTACTCCCCGTTGACGAATATTGTAGCGCCAGTGCTATCAAGGCCGGCACCGTGGCCAACAGGCAGGCCCAGCGCAAGGCGCTGCGACCATCGGGGGCGACGTTGTTGATGCCGGTCACGCGCGGCGCCAATGCCTGTACCATGCCGTAGGCGATCACCCAGGCAGCAAGAAAGCCGCCGGTCTGCCAGTGGTCCCAATCCAGCGTTTGCGACAGGTATACCGGTAGCGCCACCACAAACCAGACATCGCGCGCGCTGAACAGAAACATGCGTGCTGCCGACAGATAATTGATGGCAGGGTCTTTGGAAAAAATATCTGCAAACCGGGGTTTATTGGTGGCGCGACCCAGATCCCTTTTCAATAACAGCAGACTGGTCAAGAACACGCCCAACAGGCCCGTGGCCATGGCGAGTACAGCGCCGGCAAAACCCAGCACCGTTAACAGCGCACCGCCCAGGAAGAAGCCCACACCCTTGAGCGCATTCTTGGATCCGGTCAGCAAGGCGACCCATTTATACAGACTGTTTTGTGCGTCGGCCGGTACCAGCATCTTGATGGCGCTTTTGGCGCTCATCTTGTTCAGGTCCTTGGCAATGCCGGACAGCGCCTGCGCCGCCATGACCCAGGGAACGGTCAACATCGCCGCTGGCACCAGCAGCATGCCAAGCGCCAGAACCTGCAACAACAGCCCGGTGTTCATGGTACGGTTAAGCCCGATACGGGCGCCCAGCCATCCTCCACAAAGATTGGTAATGACGCCAAAAATTTCGTAGAACAGAAACAGCATGGCAATCTGCAACGGGCTGTAGCCAAGGCTGTGGAAGTGCAGCACCACCAACATGCGCAGGGCGCCATCGGTCAGCGTGAACGCCCAGTAGTTGCCGGTGACGATCAGATACTGTTTGATGTCGGAAGACAGGTTTGCCAGCACGATGGGTTACCCGACTAAAGCCTGATCGATCTGACCAATTCGTTCCGCCAGTTCAGCAGTGCGATTGGCGTATCCCCATTCATTGTCATACCAGGCATAGATTTTCACCTGTGTGCCGTTGATCACCATGGTCGACAGGGCGTCGATGATGCTGGAGCGGGGATCAGTCTTGTAGTCAATGGATACCAGTGGTTTTTCCTCGTAGCCGAGAATTCCGTCAAGGGAGCCGGCGGCAGCTGATTTGAAAAGCGCGTTGACTGCTTCCACGGTTGTGGGTTTCTCCACTTCGAATACACAGTCGGTCAGCGATGCGTTGGACAGTGGCACACGCACTGCGTGGCCGTTAAGTTTACCCTTGAGATCAGGGAAAATATGGGTGATGGCCGTCGCCGATCCGGTAGTGGTCGGAATCAGACTCAGGCCGCAGGCACGTGAACGTCGCAGATCCTTGTGCGGAGCGTCCAGGATGGTCTGGGTGTTGGTCACCGAGTGGATTGTGGTCATCGAGCCATGCCGGATTCCCAATGCTTCATGAATGACTTTTACTACCGGCGCCAGGCAATTGGTAGTGCAGGAGGCAGCAGTAACAATACGGTGTCGTGCCGGGTCGTACTCATTGTCATTGACGCCCAGCACGATATTCAGCACGCCCTCCTCCTTGACCGGTGCGGTCACTACAACGCGGCGTACACCCTGGTCAAGATAGGCCTGTAGCAGAGCCCTGGTTTTCATCCTGCCGGAGGCTTCAATTACGACCTGACACGAAGACCAGTCGGTATCCTCGAGTTTGCTGTTCTGTGTGACCCGGATGCGGCGTCCCTCAATAATAATGAACCCGCCATCCGGTCCACTCTCGGCACGTGCTTCATGGTGCCAGCGACCATGTACCGAATCGAAGTTCAGCAGGTGTGCCAGCGTCGCCGCGTCACCGCCCGGATCATTGATATGAGTGATCAGCAGCTCGTTTTTGTCCCAGGCGGCGCGTAGCGCCAGCCTGCCGATGCGGCCGAAGCCGTTGATGCCTGTGGGTATGGCCATGGCGAATTCTCCTGGAAGTTGTTTCGGTGGCATAGGCGACAACTCAACCCGCCCGTGATCTGCTCGCTGCTGCCGGAATCAGTTCCGGATTGGCGACCAGCGTATTGCGGATAACCTCATGCATCCAGTCGGGCAAAGTCGGATGCAACCGATAATACACCCATTGCCCCTGCCGGCGATCACTGAGGATGCCGGTCTTGCGCAGCTGTGCCAGATGGCGGGAGACCTTGGGCTGACTGACAGTCAGTGCTTCGGTCAGATCGCAGACACACAGCTCGCCGGCCTGCTCGATCATCATCAACAGACGCAGGCGCAACTCGTCGGCCAGGCACTTGTAGAAGCTGACTGCCGTCAACGGCGTTGATTGGGGCCGTACCCGGCTGTTGACTTCGATGAACATGCGGATGCGTTCCTCGATCAGGAACAGCGCTCGGGTGAAGGCGTTCGGGGACGGGTCGGCCTTGGGATCACTGAAGCCCCAGTCAAGCACGGTGCCACTGCCGGGCCAGTAGGGACACTGCTGAAAGGCGTTGTCACATAGCGCAATGACAAAATCAAAATGCTGCCCGGCAAAGCTGTCCACTGTTTTGCTGGTCAGACCGTCGATGTTGATGCCGGCGCCACGCAGGGCTGCCAGGGTGCGCGGGTCTACACCCTCCGGACGGGTCCCGGCACTGAAGGCCTCAAAACGCTTCCCGCCATGGTGGCGCAACAATGCTTCTGCAAGCTGCGAGCGGGCAGAATTGCCAGTACAAAGAAACAGAACGCGCAAACGGTCTTTGGGCATGGAGGCCTCGGATCAGCAGGGTTATTTGATTTTCAGTATATACGACAAAACGCATATATGATATTCAAACCAGCCTTGATCGGGCAACTGTGTCTCCCGGGCGTCACTCCATGTCCGGGTTTTGAGCCAGCGTCCAATCGATCAATTCGCGCGCCAGTCGGTCAGCCGCTACGCCCAGTGCTGTCACCGCCGCTTCGGCCGTGTTGTCAGTGGTGGGCTCGCGCGCTTCAAAACGCCGGCTGGCCACAATCTCCCGGCTCCGCGGATCAACCAGCAGAGCATCATAGCGAACAAGCGCCTGCGTTCCGCCATTGCGATATTCGGTATGTAACGCTCTCAACATGCCGCCCAGTTCAAACTGCGCCTGCAGGCCATCAGCGGAGACACTGAGCTGACCGATGGAACCATCACGCCAGAACGCATCCAGCAGCCAGTCGCGCCACAGCGTTGGTACTGATGCTGACCAGCGCGCCGCAGGGTAGGCCTCGAAGCGGTTGTCATTGGTCAACACCAGGATGCGGTTGCTACCCAGGGCGTCGCTGGTGCCGGGCCGGTCCAGGCGCAGACTGCCGACGGAGGTGTCATCCGCTGCCGTGCCACGGGCGATGGTGGATGGCGGTAATTGATACAGCGCCACCTCAGGTCGGTCGGGCAGAATCTGGCAGGCACTCAGCATGAGTATGCCCAGCCCCAGCATCACGTGTTTGCTCATGGTGTGAACTCCCTGATGTTGTCACCGCCCAGCACAAAGCCGGCCGGGTCGGCTTCCAGGCGATCAACAATTTCGCTGAAACTGTTCATGGTGTCGCGCAGGTCACGGATCGCCGGGTCGAGCTCGTTCAGGCTCTGTATGCCAGTCGTCAGCGCCTGGGAATTTTCGCTCAGCAAATCATCCAGGCGCAGAGTCAGTCGCTCGACATTGTTCATGGTCTGCACTGCGCTGACCAGCAAGGGCTGGGCATAGTCGGAGGTTTGCTGGTCAAACCGGGCAATCAGGCGGCTGACATCCTGCCCGGCAGTGACCAGGCTTTGCAATGCCTCGCGCAGGGTGTCCTGCTCGCGCGCCAGCGCCGTGGTGACAGTGTCAAGGTTGTCCAGCACCCGGGTGATATAGGCTGCGTTTTCTTCGGACAAAAGGCGGTTGGCGCTGTCCAGCAACGTCGTGACGCTTACCAGCAGCTCTTCGCTGTCGCCACGCAGTCGGGCCAGCGATGAGGGCTCGGCCACGATAACCGGTACGCCGCGCTCCCCGGCGGTCAATGGCGGACTGTCGGGTGTGCCATCACTCAGCTCGATACCCGAGGCACCCGTGATGTTGAGCAGGGTCAGACGTGCCTGGGTATCCGACTTGATCGGGGTGCTGCTGGCAACGCGTACGCGTGCCCACACCTGGCGAGGGTCGTCGGGGTCCAGTGTCAGTGCTTCAACCTCGCCCACACCAATGCCATTGTATTGCACTGCGCTGCCGACGTTGAGGCCACTGACGGCCTCATGAAAAACGATGTCGTAAGTCTGGTAGTTGCGGCTGTCGCCAAACTTTGTCAGCCATAATACAAACAGTAAAATGGCGACGCCGGCGATGAGCGTGAACAGACCAATCAGGATATGATGTGCCCGGGTCTCCATTGACTTGTCTCCAATCTCTACTGTGTGGTTGTACGGTCAGACCCCGCGATAAGCCAGTCACATGCCGATACGATCCGCAGCCTGCGATGCGGCGCGGCCGCGGGGACCCTGAAAATAATCGCGAATCCATTCATCATCCGTGCGGGCCACCACGTCAAGACGGTCAGCCACCAGCACCTTCTTCTGTGACAACACGGCGACCCGGTCACAGGCAGTGTACAGCGTATCCAGATCATGTGTGACCAGAAAAACGGTCAGGTTGAAGGCATCACGCAGCGTTTTCAGCAGCTGGTCAAAGGCGGCTGCGCCAATCGGATCAAGGCCCGCCGTCGGTTCGTCAAGAAACAGGACTTCCGGATCCAGCGCCAGTGCTCTGGCCAGCGAGGCTCTTTTTATCATGCCGCCGGACAGGTCAGAGGGATACAGATCAGCGGCGTGCGCCGCCAGCCCGGTCAACGCGATTTTAACACAGGCAATCTCATCAGCTTGCCGGCGTGTTAAACCGGCATGCTCAATCAGTGGCAGGGCGATGTTCTCCAGCACGGTCAGCGATGAGAACAGCGCGCCTTTCTGGAATAACACGCCAACGCGTTGCTCAAGCGCTGCCCGCTCTGCTGAGGACAGCGTCAGCAGGTTTTTGCCAAACAGGTGTATCTCTCCCGCAGTAGGTGTCATGAGTCCCACAATTGAGCGCAGCAATACTGACTTGCCCGTGCCCGAGCCACCCACCACACCCAGAATTTCGCCCCGATAAACATCCAGGTCCAGGTTCTGGTGAACGATGTTGCTGCCAAACTGGTTGCACAGTCCACGTACTCTGATGATGGTTTCTGTTGAGGTCACCAGCCCATCTCCATAAAAAACATCGCTGCAATGGCATTGATCAGAATCACCACAAAAATCGACTGTACCACCGCCGAGGTTGTGTGTTCACCCAATGATTGCGCACTGCCGGCGACCTTGAACCCTTCCAGGCAGCCAATGAGCGCGATCAGCACGGCAAAAAACGGCGCCTTGGCCAGGCCCAGCAACAGGTGCTTCACGGGCACTTCCTGGACGATGGCAATAAAACGCGTCAGGCTGATGTCGAGGCTCAATACCGACACTACTGCACCGCCGGCAATGCCCGACAGTATGGCAATAAAGCCGAGTATGGGCAGCGTGATCACCAGAGCCAGTAAGCGCGGGATCACCAGCATTTCGATGGGATTCATGCCGTGCACTTTCAACGCGTCCAGCTCTTCGTTCACTTTCATCGAACCGATTTGTGCGGTAAAAGCACTGGCTGTGCGGCCCGCCAACAAAATAGCCGCCAGCAACACGCCCAGTTCACGCATAAATGCGTAGGCGACCAGGTCGACGGTGTAGATGGTAGCGCCAAACTCGCGCAGTACGGTCGCCCCTAGAAAGGCCACCACGGCGCCAATCAGGAAATTGAGTACCGCCACAATGGGCACGGCATTAAGCCCGGCCTGGTGCATCTGTGCCACCAGCGCGGTCATCCGCCAGCGCCAGGGCCGCAACATCACCGCAAGCAAGGTCACCAGTGTCAGCCCGAGGAAATTCAGGAACGCCAGTATCTGCCGCCAGCCATTGAGCACCTGACCACCCAGCCTGGCCAGGCCATCACCCAGGCGGTAGCGGGCATCGGGCGCGCCGCCGCGCTGCTCGGCCATGGCGTTCGCTACGGCCAACAGCAAGGCCTTCCGTTCAACCGACAGACCCGTCGCGTGTGGCACCAGCGTGCACAAACGCTCAGCACCCAGCAGTTGCAGCAGTACTGTGGCACCGGCCGTGTCGAGCGCAGTCAATGCCTCCGCATCGATGCGCTGGACCTGCCCGGGGGCGTCGAGTCGCTGCAGGCGCAGCTGCCGATAATGCGGCAGAGTCCACTCGCCACTCAGCTGCAGGCAAGGCTCGGGGCCAGGTTGTAGTATCAGTGTGTGGCTCATGTCAGAATCTGTAACTCCAAAATTCTGGCGTAAGGAAAAATCTAGTCGGCAGTACTTGTATACTACATGAATTTGCTACTGAGTCAGCGCCATAACACGGGTTATTCATGCAGGACCTATTTGATATCAATGGACCGGAAGGCGTATGGCAGGAATCATTGGGATCGGGTGCCACCTGGATTCACGGATTCCTGGTCGCTCACGCCGCCCAGGTCCTGGCTGATGTTGGCCGCGTGGTCGAACACGCACCCTACCGGCACCTGACGACACCCGGGGGCAAGCGCATGTCGGTTGCCATGTCCAATTGTGGAGAAGAGGGCTGGGTGTCTGACCGTGCCGGGTATCGTTATCAGGCGACCGATCCGCAGACTGCCAAACCCTGGCCAGCCATGCCTGTGCAGCTACGGGCGCTGGCACAGCAGGCTGCCGACGACAGCGGCTATGATAATTTTGCACCGGACGTCTGTCTGATCAACTACTACGCCCCGGGCGCGCGCATGGGGCTTCACCAGGACCGGGACGAAAACAATCTGACAGCACCCATTGTGTCGTTTTCACTGGGCCTGCCTGCCGTCTTTATCTGGGGTGGCTGGCAGCGCACCGGAAAAACCCAACGCATCATGCTGCGCCATGGTGACGCGGTCGTCTGGGGCGGAGAGGACCGACTGCGGTTTCATGGCGTGGCGCCTCTCAAGGACGGCGAGCACCCGTTGACCGGCCATGCCCGCATCAATCTTACTTTCCGACAGACACGTTAGTCGTCACCTGATGGTTAACGCCCAACTTGAGGCGTCGCAGGCGCAACGCATTGGTCACTACAAACACACTGGACATGGCCATGGCACCGGCGGCCAGCATGGGCGACAGCAGCACCCCGACAGCGGGGTAAAGTACGCCTGCTGCGACCGGAATCAGCGCCACATTGTAGGCAAACGCCCAGAACAGATTCTGTCTGATGTTGCGAAGCGTAGCCCGGCTGATTGACAGTGCATTGACTACACCATTCAGATCACCGCTCATCAGCACTACGTCCGAAGACTCAATCGCGATATCGGTGCCGGTCCCCACTGCGATACCGACATCCGCTTCCGCCAGGGCAGGCGCATCGTTGATACCATCGCCAACAAAAGCCAAGGTGCCGTACTGCTCGCGGAGCTGCCTGATGGCGGCCACCTTGCCATCCGGCATGACACCAGCCACGACCTCATCGATACCGATCTGCGTAGCAATGGCATCAGCTGTGCGCTGGTGGTCGCCGGTAATCATGGCGACCTTCAGGCCCAGGGCATGAAAAGCCGCTACGGCCTCCCGGCTGGTTGGTTTGATGGTATCGGCCACCGCGATAACGGCTGCAAGCCGGTTGTTGATGAGGGCGTACAGAGGTGATTTGCCCGTTTCGGCCAACTGGTTGCTGATATCGCTGACCGCTGTCAGCGAGACACGCCTTTCTTCTGCAAAGCGATCAGCACCGATATCGATCCGTGTGCTGCCAATGGTCGCGGACACGCCCATGCCGGGCAAGGTTTCGTACTGATCGGTCGGCAGCAAAGGCAGCGACCTGCCGATCGCCGCAGTGACGATGGCCCGGGCGATCGGATGCTCGGAGTGCTGTTCCGCTGAGGCCAGCAACTGCAGCACCTCATCGTGGTCGAAACCTTCCTGCACAACAAAATCACTGAGCACGGGCCTGCCTTCGGTCAGTGTGCCGGTTTTGTCCAGCGCAATGACCTGGCAATCACGAAAGGTTTGCAGGGCATCGCCCTTGCGGAACAGCACTCCAAGTTCCGCTGCGCGCCCGGTACCGACCATGATGGACGTCGGCGTCGCCAGTCCCATGGCGCAGGGACAGGCGATAATCAGCACTGCGACGGCATTGATCAGGGCAAACGTCAGCGCCGGCTCGGGGCCAAACAGCAACCAGCCCAGGAACGTCGCAAGCGCCAGCGTCATGACCACCGGCACAAACACCGCGGTGACTCTGTCTACGATGCCCTGAATGGGCAATTTGGCGCTTTGGGCATCCTGGACCATCTGCACGATGCGCGCCAGCAGTGTGTCCTGGCCAATGCGGGTCGCGCAAAAAGTCAGCTGGCCGTTCTGGTTGATACTGCCACCGACGACTTCGTCGCCCACGGTTTTGGCCACCGGAACGGGTTCGCCGGTGAGCATGGACTCGTCCACATAACTGTTGCCGGCTGTCACTTCGCCATCAACCGCGACCCGCTCGCCCGGTCGCAGATGCAACACGTCGCCCAGTTGCACGTCCGCCAGGGGTACCTCCACAATGCTGCCATCGCGTTCTACGTGTGCGGTTTTGGGCGCCAGACCAATCAGTTTCTTAATGGCGTCGCCGGTCCGGCCTTTGGCGCGCGCTTCCAGTAACCGGCCCAACAGAATCAACGTGACGATAACCGCAGCCGCTTCAAAGTAGACGTTCTGCGTACCGGCCGGCAACAGCCCGCCGGCGAACAGCGCCACCGCCGAGAAGGTCCAGGCCGACAACGTGCCCAGCGCCACCAGCGAATTCATTTCCGGTGCGCCCTTAAGAAGCGCCGGGATGCCGGCTCGCAAAAAGCGCAGTCCCGGACCAAACAGCACCAATGAAGTCAGCACAAACTGCAGCATCCAGTTGCTGAACTGACCGATGTTCGCCATCAGCCAATGATGAAAGGCGGGCACCAGATGACTGCCCATTTCCAGCACGACAACGGGCACTGTCAGAATTGTCGCAATGACCAGATCGCGAGTCAGCGTCGCCTGCTCATCTACTTTTTTTTGCTGTTGACTGGTATCAGCGGAACCGCTGCTGTCATGAACGCGTCCGGGATAGCCGGCGTCGTCCAGTGCCGCCAGTACATTGGTCACCGGGGTGTCACTGTCGGTCACCACCTTCGCCTGTTCGGTAGCCAGATTCACCGAGGCGCTACTGACGCCGGGCGTTGCCAGCAGCGCCTTTTCCACCCGTCCAACACAGGAGGCGCAGTTCATGCCGCTAATATCCAGCTGTAAGGTTTTGCTCATGACAGGTTGTCTCCAGTGAAGCCATTGCTATCGGATGTTTCCAGTCGCTGCAGAATCGCGCAGTGCGGATCGTCATCGCCGGGGCATTGGCTGATCATCTCTGCCAGCAGGGATTTCATGTGTTTGAGTTGTTGCATCCTGGCATCCAGCTCCTGCAGATGCTGCTGCGCTACCGCCTTGACTTCGCGACTGGCGCGGTGCGGATCCTGACGCAGACTCAGCAGGTCGCCAATCTGGGCGATGGAGAATCCCAGGGTTCGCGCGTGGGCAATAAACGCCAGCTCATCGACATTGCGCTGGGAATACTGCCGATAGCCGGCGGCGCTGCGCGGCGGGGACTGAATCAGGCCCACCGATTCGTAGTGTCTGACCATCTTGTTGCTGAGTCCGGTCCGGCGGGCAACGTCACTGATGTTCATGCGCGGGTCTCCTGTCTTGGGTCTCCTGCCGATAGAAGCCTAGTCTCAACCTTCACATGGGGGTAAGGTCAAGCGGCATTTTGCATCGAGGGTACAATTTTCTGCGGCGGCGGCGGCTGGACAGCACAACAGCGGTCGATGTTACACTTAAGGGACAGGTCGCCAAGGCCATCAACCGGAACAGGGGCAGGGAAACATGACGATACGGCATTTGATGATGTGTCTGCTGATATTGGCTTTGCCGGCCTGTCAGAGTGCCTACTATGGCGCCATGGAGCGGTTCGGTATCGAAAAGCGCGACATTCTGGTAGACAGAGTGGAGGAGGCGCAGGACGCCCAGGAAGACGGGCAGGAGCAGTTCGTCAACGCCCTGGAACAGTTCCGCAGTGTCATCGACTTTGATGGCGGTGAGCTGGAGACCGTATACAACCGGCTGGATAGTGAGTTCGAACGCAGTGAGGCTGCTGCGGCGCGCATCCGTGACCGTATCAATGCCGTGGAAACCGTGGCCGAAGACCTGTTTGATGAATGGGAGGACGAGCTGGATCTGTATACCAATCAGAGCCTGCGCCGTGACAGCGAGCAGCAGCTACGGGCAACCCGTGAGCGCTACGCCCGGCTGATTGACGCCATGCATCGCGCCGAACAGAGCCTCGATCCGGTGCTGGACAACTTGCGCGACAACGTTCTGTATTTGCGCCATAACCTTAACTCGCGCGCCGTGGCCTCGATCCGCGGCGAACTGGACGTCATCAACGCTGATGTTGACGAACTGGTGGAAGCCATGCAGCTGGCGATTGCCGAGTCAGAGCGATTTATCGCCGGCATGTGATGCAGGTAAGCATCGTATTGTAATTTTCATGATCAACAGTTGACTATCATTACTGCCAGCAATGCTAGACTTCGTATCCAACAACTATGTCGTTATCGCCAGTATTACCAGTATCGGTACGCTGTTCGTATGGATATTTTACGCGCACCTGCTATACAGCGGATACAAGCGCCAGCGGCGTCCGCGGGTCCTGATTAACAAGGGGATTGGTGGGGAATTCATCGATTCCCCCTGCCTGATTTGCAACATGAGTCAGGAACCGGTTTTTCTTTACTTCCTGATGGTCAAATTAAAAACCGACCGCGGTGAGTACCTTGCGCCGATGACGGACCGGGAAGGCGACGAATTGCCGGACAGCGACGAGGGTATCGGTCTCAGAAGCAGAACCCGCCAAGGCCCTCTGCGCAGCGGCGACTGCCTGGAGTTTGTCACGTTCCGGCGGATGATCCAGAAACTGCTGGACTGCGCAGATATTGAAATCGAGGATGGTTCTCCGATCGTTGCTGGCGAGCGCCCCGAGTGGATCGAAGTTCACGTGATCTGTATCTATGGCTCTGAACACAAGCCGTTCGGCGCTGTGCGGCGATTTCTTATCGATTGTCCGGAAGATGGAGCCAGAATAAATCTGGTGCCCGATACGCTCGACACCGCCAGTATCAGGTCCAAAAAATACCGGCGACAGATCGACCATTGGCTGCGGCGCTATCTCTAGGACTTGGCGCGGGTCGGTCGCTACTCGATGTTCTGGATCTGAATATAGAGTAGTTTTAGATATTTATTAATATCAATACGTTATGGGTCATCTGGTGGCGATTGACTGGTGTCGTCACCAATATACTTACCAATCATGCATGCCGCACCCACCACCGAAAGAATCATTGATGCCGCTGCCGCTGCCGCTGCAAGTGAAGCTCTACCTGAGTCTGATCCTAAGTGGGGCGTTTCACGCCGTAAAGGAAAAACTCTTTTATTGACAACCCCAGATTTTAGTTTTGATAAGAGACTTTTTGGTTCCCCCAGTATGAACTTTGAGGATGGGATTCTACTTGAGCTTGTCCAAAAACTCGCCGAAATATACGGGTGCACTACTGAAAAAGTGAGGAAATCAAAAAAGAGAGAATTCGATACAGCTGCTGGAGAAGGGACTCCTTATATTTTCTTTGAGCCTGGAGGAAATCCTTCAAAAACTTCTTTTTATCCCAAGGATATTAAAGAACCGAAGGGCCTGCGGTTAGATGTTGAGGGGAATGTGACCTGTCTCTTATACACATCTCCGAGCCCACGAGACAGGCAGAAATCTCG
>OLID01000406.1_pt1 | contig 19241 bp, 15 predicted proteins | sample 1609361 | NCBI WGS metagenome assembly OLID01 (sample SAMN05416778, study PRJEB24817) | seawater metagenome | isolation source: Sea water | place: Canada:Atlantic | collected 2013-07
CGAGATTTCTGCCTGTCTCGTGGGCTCGGAGATGTGTATAAGAGACAGGAATTATAGGAGGGTGTTATTATTGAAACTAATTCTTTGATCATATTATAAATGTGAAATAAAACTTTTTAATTTTCCTTCATTAGATTGTAAAATATATTCATCTTCTAAAGTGTATTTAATGTCGTTATTAAAATACTTAACAAATTCTGCATGCAACTTTTTAATTTGTTCATTAGTAAGTTTTTGTTCAATTTTAACCAAAAGGATACCTTTTTCTTTTTGAATAATTTGATAATTTAATTTTAGATTATTATTAAAATCTAAATTTTTAAAAATATAATAAAATGTTAGACTCGGGTAAATTTCAGACTTTCCATAAATAGGCAGTCCAACCCTACCTGTAACTTCTTTTAAAATTCTATGATTTCTTCCACATTTACATTTTTTTAAGTCTGATTCCAATTCTATATAATCGCCTAACTTATAACGAATTATGGGGAAAGATTTCATCTGAAGATTGGTAACAACAATTTCATGATTTATTTCTTCAACTAAAACACCTTCCATATTAATATGCATTTTACCTTCTGGACACTCAAATGCAATAATACCTGATTCAGTAGCTCCATATTCGCTGATTATTTTAGACCCAAAAGCTTTTATGACCTCATCATGATAATTCTTAAAAATTTTCTCTGATGTACCTTTAACCATTTTGATACCTTTAGGTTTTAATAACCCTCTTTTATTAATTAATTTTGCTGTTTGATATATCATTGAAGAATAACCATGAATGTAGGTTGCTTTGTTTAATTTTTTAACAAATCTTTTTAGATTATAAGAATTGTAGTTGAAAATTCTAAACCTATTTTGTAAAAAATCTAAAATTATTGTTTTATTTTTTATTAAAAAATTAAAATTAAACCCCCAAAAATATCCGTTTAATTGCCATGGATAAACGCCATACCACAAATAGCCTTTTTGAATAGTTGCTCTATTAAATGAGTCTGCAGATTCGTCTCGTTGAAAACTCAAAGACTGGCCTGAACTCCCTGATGTTATAGCTGTAAAGGTTTTACCTTTAAAATTTGTATGAATTTTTGCATTGTTGTTGATTAAATCTATCTTTTCTAAAATGGGAATATCCTTTAGGTTACTTAATTCTTTAATGTCCGATGGATGAAAATTATTGCTCAGAAAATGTGATTTATAAAAACTTGAATTTTCAAAAGCAAACGCAACAATTTCTTTTAGTTTTTGTAATTGATATTCTTTAAGTTTATCAGATGACCATCCATTACTTTTTTCTAAAAAAATTAAATGTTTTTTTATTGATGGGTTTCTTATGAAACTACCTATTTTGTATAAGAATTTATGTAACACTATTGCAATAATTTTAACCACTGATTTCTTACTACACTCCAATCAAAATTTTCCACCTTACTTCTAGCTTTTTTTGCGAATGAACTTTTATTTTCTTCTATTATTTTATGAATTTCATTAGCCATTAGTATAGGTTGTTCTTTATCTACCAATACACCATCTATATTATTACTAATCAAATAAGGCAAGCCGCCTACATTAGTTGAGACTACAGCCAATCCCAAAGCCATGGCTTCTATAACGCTTATTGGTGTATTATCTACATTGGTAGTATTAATAAAAATATCAAAATCTTTAGATTTTTTATGCCATTCTTTTTTTGATAATACGCCTGTAATTTCAACACTGTCTTGTAAGTCATATGTATTAATAAGGTGTTTTACATCTTTTAATGTACCGTCTTTATTTGGCCCTATCATACATAGAATTGCTTTTGGATATTTTTTCTTCAACTCTTTTAAAACCTCAATAGCCATAGTGGGGTTATAAATACTTGCAAAAGCTCTTACATATAATAATTTTGGAGTAATTTTTTTTCTTTCTTTAAAAGTATAGTTGGCAATTGGAATTAAATTTGGAATTAATAGTGTTGTATATCCTTTTATTTCAAATTCATATTTTAAATAGCCAGAAGGAGCAATGTTTTGATAAGAGTTGTTAAAAATTAAAGATGATAATCTTGGATTTTGTTTTAAACGATACGGTAAATTTCCACCGTGAAGGATGGGTAAATATTTTACCTTAAACAGTCTACAAAGTTGAGATGTTAGTAAGGCATAATAAAAGTTAGAGGTACTAAAGGTATCTATTAATACATAATTAACTTTAGTACTATAATGAAAAATGGCAAAACACATCTCTAATAACCTAAGTATTTTGTTAGATTTTGAAGAGCTCTTGTAAATTGTAAACCCCTCTAATTTTAACAAACTACTCAAAATATCCATGGAGGTAGCATAATTAGTTTTTTTAACAAGGTTATTTCCTATATATAGTATTTTTATATCCTGCATTAATATAAACCTAAATCAATTAAATTGTATTTTATTGTTCTTTTCCAATTAAAATTAATATTTCCATTTTTTTCATCACCATCATAAACAACTAAGTAACCATTTGAAAATTCAAGAACATCAAGGTGATGCATTCCTTTATTGAAGAATTTATTTTTATTTTGAGGCTTTAAAAAAAGATGTTTTTCTTTAATAAACTCAATTTTATCTTCTATAAAATTTATAGCATACAAAGAAACTCCCGTTCCATAACCTTTTGATAAATTTTGTACAGGCATATAAAGTTTATCTTTATATGAAAATATCCTTCCTGCTCCTCTAGCTTCGTTCCCTCTTAATTTTGTGTATTTTATTTTAAAGTTCCACGGTCCCACAATTTTATCAGATTCATAAACAAATAAATTTAATTTATCATCAACAACAAACATTAATTTTTTATTGAATAAACTTAATATAGTTGGATCTTTATATCTGACATTTTTTATTAAGGTATCTTTAATTTTCCAATCGTAAGGGAAATTTTGGGTTTCATACAACAATACATTATTAGATCTTTTAGCTTCGGGTATCATATAAAACTTATTACCTTCTTTAAACACTTGAGGGTAAGAAAGATGAAAATCCTCGTCTAATACAGTCCCTTTATAAATAAAATTTTCACCAATTTCAGCTGTAAATAAATCTATTCTAGCATTATCATTAACAATTTGATTCTCTACAAAAAGATAAATTTTGTTATTATGCTCAATTACAAAAGGATCGGCTAAAAAAATAGATTCTTTATTTTGATTTAAAGAATTCAAATATTTACTTGTTAAAATATTATTTTGACTTACTTTAAAATTTAGCAAAGAATCTTTTGCTATAAATCTCCACCCAACAGACCAACCTTTTGATTCATAAATAAAAAAAGGATAGTTATAATTAAAATATAATACTATAACTGTTAGTATTAAAATAAAATATTTAAATTTCTTCATTTGTTATATGTATTAAACTCAACCCATAGATAAACCCTGGAAAAGCAATTCGCATTGCTGAATGATTAATGGTTAAAAACCAAAATAGATAAAATGCACTTATAAATGCTCTTTGATAATTATTTCCATACCAGAAATTTGCTAGTGGTAGTAGTAGTAATAGTAATAATATAATAAAACCAATAATTCCATGTTCTTCTATTAACCTTCCTACTTCGTTATGTGAAACGGCAGTTACATTGCCAATAGCTCCCTGCCGTTTATATTTACCATTTCCAACCCCAATACCAAGAGGGTTCTCTGTAAAACTTTTTATTTGCTCAGCTAAAATATCAACTCTACCAGAGCTTATATCTTCCTTTTGTTCGCCACTTGCATTCTTACCAGCATATCTATTGTCTAACATACCACCTGTAATATTAGAAGTGAAAAGCCAAATACCTATTGTAAAAACGACTACAATACCAACATAGGTAATAAAAGACGTTAAAGAAATTTTTTTATACAAGGTATAAAACAATGAAAAACAAATTAGTGCTATAACTCCAGTGATTAATCCTCCTCTAGAAAAAGTTAACAAACCTCTATAGAAAAAGTACAGTAAAAGAAATATATCTAGTAGTAAATATCCGGTAATTCGTTCTTTCATTAAAATAAACACCGCTATAACAAAAATACCTAAACCAATAGCAGTAGCAACTTGATTAGGACCAAAACCACCTGAGGTATCAAAATTTGCAGCACCTCCAAAAACAATATCTTTTAAATCTGGTGTTTTAAAATAGAGATAGGTAACCATAGAAAATAGAGGAAGTATCATAAAAAATAACGCATCCATTAAATTTTCTTTTGTAATACTTCTTTTATAAAAATACAACCCAGCAATACCCAAAACAAAAGGACCACTTAAATTAAATGCAATTGCTTTTCTAATATATTCGCCTTCTGGAACACGCGTAAAAACAATGCCTAGCAATAATAATAACAGATAAAAAGCTAAACTAACGGAGAATTTTTGTTTAAATTTTCCAACAAAAATACCCAATAGTAAAAATAATATAACACTGTATTTTCCTGTCTCATATAATATCATTCCTTTAGACATTCTTATAAAGACTTCTGCAGCACTTATATAAGCAGCAAAGAAAAATGCCTCTTCATTTCTATTTTTCTTAAAAAAAATACTAAAAATAAAAAATCCAATTATTAAAAGCCATAACAATTTTAAACTATTAGAACCTCTTAATAGCGTTGACGCATAACCTAAAAGGATGTGAATTCCTATAAAAAGCAACCTATTATTTAGTATATACTTAACCAAATTATTTGCTTTTTAATTTAAAAATTTCATTCATAATTCGATTATTATAATACTCATATGTAAATTTCTCTGCCAATTCAAAATTATATTTTTTAATTTTAAATCTCTCACTATAAGTTAAATTTAGCGCTAAATTTATTTTTTTTAAGATTTCTTTAGATGTTATGGGTTTTATAAGAAATCCATTAACACCATCTTGTATATATTGCGAAATGCAGGAAACATCAGAAACAATAGGTATACAACCAAAATTCATTGCTTCACCAATAACTTTTGGAAAACCTTCACTTTTAGATGGCAGAATGATAAAATCACACCTTGAATAAATATTACTAATCGAATCTTTTGCTAAGAATCCATGAAAAACAATTTCTAATCTTAGAAGTTTTGCTGTTTTTTCAAAGTCAATTCGCTGTGGACCATCTCCAACAAAATGAAATATATATTTGATGTCTTTGCTATCAAGGCACTTTAAGGCTTCTAAAATTTTATCTACACCCTTATGATTATTTAAAGCACCTACAAAACAAAACTCTACTATTTTTTTTAATTTTTTAGCAGCTACCAAATTACGACCAAGTTTTCTGTCATTTTGATCTAAACACGGATTTTCAAACGGAATAATATTTTTATTTGAAATATTATAATCACCATTGATAGTAATTTTACTATTATGTCTTAATTTTTTTAATAATATTCTCTGTAAATGATAAAAAAAAGAAGCTTGATCAATCCAGGAACCTGCATACTTATGCCAAAACTGTTTTTTGATAAAAAATAAAGATAGAAACATGACAATCACCGACGGATTGGAAGGCGCACGTGAATGGATGTACTGGTGTTTTTTAACCTCATTTATAATCACGCGGTACATTTTAGGATAGGCAGCTAGGATATTGAGTTTATCTTTCAAAGTATTACCTCCAGCACTATCCAATAAGATAGGGTGTATCTTTTTATTTTTAATCAGTACCAGAGAATTGTTTTTTTCTATTCTTTCAAAACCAATCCATGTTATTTCGTCAAATTCCTCTAATAAGTACCTCAATTCTTTGACAACAGGGCTAAAAGCTTTAACACCATTATCAGTATACTGCATGGCGGTATCTGAAACTACTAATAGTTTTTTAGGATGTCTTTGTAAATCGCTATGCATTCTTGACTGTAGTTAGAGGGTGAAAAATAGATGTCATATAAAGATTTATAATCTATTTGACTTTTAGAAATTAAAACTAATTTTTTTTTCCATTCGGACAATTCGAAAGAATCAACAAATGAATCGGGAAGTTCATCAGCTAAAACATTACTGACGGACCCTGTATTAAAAGAAATAAAAGGCAAAGATTGTGCTAAATATTCAATCAATACCAAAGGGCCGCTTTCAGATTTTGATGTCATCAAGCCAATTTTAAATTCATTTAGTCTTTTTTGCGGATTGTTTTCATCATGTACAAAAGTAATAGTATTCTCAATTCCTAAGTCTTGAACTTTATCTTTAAGGAGTTGATAATAGACTTGATCCTGAACCTTACCAATGATAGTTAATTTCTTATTTAAATAATGAGCCAGTTCTATGGCAAATAATTGATTTTTTGTTGGTTTAATATTTCCAACCATAACCCAACCATTTTTATTTGCAGGTTGGACAATTTTTTGTTTAACAGCAACATTACTCAATAAAAAAATATTATTTAAATTATTAAATTTCAGTTTAATTTTACACCAATCTGTTAATTCGTTTGAAACACCTATGTAATATTTTGGTTTTAAGAAAGAATTCAATAGAAAAGGAACCTTAAATTCTAAATTAATTTTACCAAAATGATCATGTAAAATCACCTTAGAATTTATTTTAAATAATTTACTAACTAGTTGAACATAACGAAATGTATGTCGCATATGAACATGTATAATATCATATTTAACAAGTATTTTTTTTAGAGAAAACATCTTGTTAAATGAAAATTTAGACTTTCTATGTAAATAATATTTTGGAATCCTAGAGTCTATTTCAAAATCCTGATCTTTTGGTCCTAACAAAACTAAAAAGCTAACATCAATATTTGCTTCATATAATAAATTAGTCATATCTATTACAACTCTTTCGGCACCACCAACTCCCAACTGATCTATTACTTGTAAAACTTTCATTTTATATATTTAATGATAGCACCTTGCTTTATTTTTTTACTGGCTAAACTCCAAGATTTAACTACTTGATATAAAATAACAGGCCATATTACAAGCATGCTTATATATGCTAAAACAATAAAAGACTTATTCCCTTTATACTTATATGGTATAACTGATGGTGGGATAGATTTTAATAAATTAAAAATTGTCATTTTATTTCCGTAATATTTTCTAAACTGGTACAAGACACTTGGTATAGGACGAGGAGAAAACCATTTTTTAGGTCTAAAACCATCCCAAGACCCCATTTGTCTTAATCCTCCAGTTCCTACCTTTAAATGTAATCTTTGAGCATAGGGGTTGGAAATATTCTTAAAGCCAAATAAAAAGGCTCTTAAACCATATTCACCATCTCCCATTCTCTGTTTCTCATATTGTCTATCAAACAAGCCAATTGCTTTAAAAACGTCTCTTTTAATTAAAACATTTCCAGTATCTAGTTGTTCTGAATATTTGAAAAAGGAGTAATTATCTGGCACCTTATCACCCACTAATGAAATAGAAGTTCCAGAAGAAATATCTGCATCAAAAAAATCAAGACATTTAATATGATTTTTAATCCAGTCTAATTCAACCCGACTGTCATCATCAAATAATAATAAATAATCAGAATCCGAGAGTTCTATAGCATTATTTCTAGCCAACCACAAAGCTTTTTCTTTTTGATGTATTAGTTTAATATCTAGGTTAAAATTATCATAAAATTTCTTTTGAAAAGGTTCAGACTGATCCATGATGATCACATCAAAGTTTTGATAGTCTTGGTTTTCTAAATCTTTTAAAACATCTTTTAAGTATTCATAACGATTTAAGGTAGGAATAACAATACTTACTTTGGGTTGTGTCTTTAATAATTTTGAATCAAAACAATTCCATTCTGAGTATGTAAGAGCATTCTTTGAAATTGATGATCTAGAAACATTAAATGATTTTATAAAACCATTAATTTCTTTAAAAGGATTATTAAATGTGATTAATCTGATAAAGAAGATGTAGCAATACCAAAATGTACTAAAATATTTTTTTACAAAACGGTATTCATCAACAATAGGAATCTCTTCTATAAATTCAATTCTTTTTACCTGTCCTATATACCCTTTTTCAATTGCTTGATAAGAAAGATCATAAGTTCTAGCTCTTATTGAACTATATTCTTTATCTACCTTTAAATAACATAATATATCATCTGGTATTTCAGAAACTATGGGGTATATATATTTACCATTACTATTGGGTAATGTAAAGTAACGAGTAGGTTGAAGATATTTGAGAAAGGAGAAAAGCATTTGTTAATATTTTCTCTAGTAATAAAAAGAAAATAGAGTTTAGGGATTAGGGTTAAATTTTTGATATTATGATATCTACAAACTTAAACATTATTAATCTAACATTTAAAGAAAATCGGCGGCTATACATAATTCATCGATAAAGCACATTATTGAGTGTAAAAATCTATAAATTCTTTTTGTTGTTTTTCTATATTGAATTCTTTTGTAACTCGTTCTATGGCTTGTTTTCTGATTTTTTCTTTGTTACTTTCGGGTAAGTTAATAACTTCTACTATTTTCTCAGCCAATAATTTTGGACTGTTTTTTTGTATAACCCAGCCTGTTATATTGTTTAATACATTTTCTGACAATCCTTCTGCATTGGAAACAATAGGTAAAACTCCCATAGATTGGGCTTCTAGAACAGCATTGCAAAAACCTTCTTGCAGACTATATTGTAGGTAAAAATGGCTTTTCTTAAAATAAATTAATATTTCTTTCTGACTTATTTTTCCTGTAAAAATGATATTATTTATTAAACCTAGCTCATATACTAAATACTTCAACTTCTCTTCCTCCGGACCATCGCCAATAATTGTATACTCAAAATCTATTCCTCTATCTTTTAAATTTTTTAATGCTATAATGATACTTGTGTAATCTTTTTTCCAATGTAATCTTCCAATAGTCATTAATTGAAGCAAATTTTTATTTGAAGCATCTTTCAATGATTGATTTATAAAAAAAGAAGTATCTATGGCAGGAGTAATTTTTTGATAAGGAACATTTTTTTTAAACCCATTAGCATATGCAAGATTTAGTAAATCATTAGATATAACATGAAGTTTATTAATATTTAACCACAATAAATCATAACATTTTGGGTTTTTAAGTGGATATATTCCTATATCAAAACCTCTTAAACTTACTGCCATTTTAGCACCTACTGCTTTGGCTATATTTTCTCTTCCAATAGCTTGAGTAGCAAAACCAAAATGTAACCAATCTATTTTTTTTTCATTAATGATGTGAAGGTTAAGTATAATTTTTTTTATAATTAATTTTTTAGATCTATTAGATATTTTTTCTAGTTTATAAAAATTACTAACAACTCTGAAATTAAACAAACAAGCTTTTATGAAATTTAATAATATATAAATGATATTTTTAGATTCTATCGTATTTAATTTTACTTTGCATAAATTGAAACCAGTGTTTGTATGATTTACAAACAATACAACTTCAAATCCATGCTTTTGTAATCCTTTTATTTTTGAAATAAAAAAAGTTTCAGAATACGATGGAGTGCTACTCAAAACAATTCCTATTTTCATTTTTTATATTTTAACAATAATTTATTTCTAAAATTTAACGAGGGTTTTTCTATTAAATAATAGGAAATTAAAGCAGAAAAAATAATACCTATAAATTTTAAAGCCAAAGGTATATTCCATTTATACAACCATATCTGTTGCCATAGATAGATTGAATAGGACAGTAAACCTATATAGCTGAGTATTTTTGAATTGAGGGTCTTTTTAAAAATAGAAGAATTATTTTGAGAAATACTATTAAACATAATAATTGCTAGGGAGATATTAATAATTGATATCCCAAATAAATTATAAATGAATCGTATTTTCAATCCAAAAATTTCTCTAACAAAAACCGAATTTAAAAATTGAATACCTAAGACTAATGCAAATAAGATAAATGTTTTATTTTTAAAATAGTTAACAATCTTATTCTTTTCTATTATTTTAGAGGGTGTTAAAGCTATAATACCTCCAATTGCAATGGAATCAACTACTGTTTCAAACGACCTGTGAATTGAACCAGTAATTACATCTGGATAAAAATCAAATATAAAAAATGAAGCTCTTAATACTGGTGAAGAAAAAAAAAGTAACAAAAATATATAGTTTGCTATTTTAAAAGTGATTTTATTTTTGTTGACCATTAAAAATAAAACAGAAACCAATATATAAAATTGTTCTTCTACAGCTAGAGACCACGAATGACCAACAAACCATTGTTGTGATTCCCACAAAGATCTACTATGGTAATTTTCTAAATAAACCGGTGCTCTCCAAAACTGATTCAAATCAAAAAAATCTAACCACCTTAGCAAAATATAAACACAAAATATATAAAAATAAAAGGCAGGAAATGTTCGCATCATTCTCTTAAAGTAAAAACTCTTTAATGAAAACCTACCTTTAATTATACTATTTTTTAAAACACCAACGATCAAATAGGCAGAAATTATAAAGAAAATTCGCACACCTAGATTTGCAATATCTATGTGATGAAAATAATTTCGAAATGCATGACCAAAAACCACCATCAAAATTGAGAGACCCCTTATTCCGTCTAAGGATGGGATTCTATATATTGCTTTTGTACTCATGTTAATTTTAAATAAACCTTTTCCGTCCTATGAACCTCATGTTCAATTTTATAACCTTTTTCTATATGAGATTGAAATTCCTTTCCTATTGAAAAGTTTTCATTCGTGTTTTTAGACATATTCTCTTTCAACTTTTTAGTTAAATCATCTACATTGCCTGCTTCAAACATATGATTTGGATAGTTTTCTAGCTGATCTTTAATCCCAGGGATTTTAGAAGCTATTACATTTTTTGCGCAAGCCATGGCTTCTAATAAAGCAACTGGTGACCCCTCTCCTTTTTCTTTAGTTGGTAGTACAAATAATTCTGATGTGTTTAGATAATCATTAACATTTAGAACTTTACCAGTAAAATATATCGTTTTATTTAAATTTATTTTTTCAGATTGCTTTATCAACTTTTTTCCGTAATCATTTTTATGGTCACCTACAATAAATAATTTCCAATTCGTGTGTTTGTTTTGGATTTTATCAAAAGCCTCTAACAAAATTTCAATACCTTTTACTGGAACTAAATTGGCAACACAAATGACAATCCTATCAGTTTCATATAAATTGTATTTTTTTCTAATATCCATCTCAGGTGTATAAGGGTAAAACTCCGATGTGTCAACCCCTCTCGATATTAAACTAATTTTTTTTGATCTAGGAAAGAATTTATTGATCATGTCTTTATTTTGAGCTACAATATGGCTAGCTAAAAAAGACCTTAGTTTCCAACCATTGGCCGAGCTTCCTCCCCAGTTCATATTTTTCTTTGTATATACCCAAGGAATCCCGGCCATTTTGGAAGCTAATGCTTCTGAGTAATCAGATGCATAATGAAAACTATGAATGATATCAGGTTGTATGTTTTTAAGAAATTTTGAAATTTTATACGAATTTAAAATCCCTTTTACATATGGCTTCAATTGAGTTGTGTATTGAAATATATGTACTTTAATACCACTTTTCTCAACTACCTTAAAAAATGCTCCCCTGTTATGCAAACAAAGAATTTCAGGAACAAAGATTTCTTTGTTCAATGAAAGAGCTACCTTTAACAAAGCCTTGCCACTACCTGCTGTGTCAAAATTGGGTATAGTAAAAAGTATTTTTATTTTTTTAGATTTTCGTGCCATTGTTGTAGTGAATAAATTGTAAATAAAAACCATTTATGGTCTTTTTTCCCTTCTTGGTGTTCCTTCCATATTTTCATCAATATAGCTTTATCTACACCAAACTTTTGTGTAAAACTATCCTCAAAGATCCCTTCGCTTATATCGTCTTTTAAATCTTCACGCAACCATTTTGACAAGGGTACTGAGAAACCGCGCTTTTTATTGTCTATAGGAGAATTTGGAACTAATTTTCGTAGTAAATTTTTTAGTATAAGTTTTTTTTGAGATTTTTTTAATGACAATTTAGGATGTATTTTCAATGCAGCTTCTATGACTTTTTTCTGTAGAAACGGAACACGAACTTCTATAGAATTTGCCATACTCATACGATCTACTTTGGTCAATGTTTTTTGCATCATCCCGTAAAACTCAGCTTTACGCATTTCGTGTAAAAACTGATTTTTGGTCAATTTTTCTGAATATTTGTAAAACGGTAAAGTCTTTTCATCAATACCTACCATTGAAGGAAATACTTTTTCAAGTATACTTGTATTAGTTCTTGAATGCAATCCTTTGTGCGCATCCGATAAAGTATCAGAAAGAATACATGAATTCATATGTTTATTTTTGAATAACAATTTATCCACACCGTAAGCTAAATACCTTAATTTATGTGGTAGCCAAGTGAATTTAAAATTTTTAGCTACAGAATGAAATCGTTCATAACCAAAAAACAATTCATCCCCACCGTCACCTGATAACATTACGGTAAAAGATTTGGAGGCATTTTTAGTCAATTCATAGGTAGGTATAATTGAATAATCTGCAAAAGGTTCCTGTAAATTAAGCATACAGTCTTTAAGGATTTTTTTTGCATCTGAAGCAACCATCTTTTCAAGCAACATATCAACACCAATAAGAGAAGCGTATGTTTTTGCATCTTCTGATTCATCATGTACTTTACTATCACTTCCAATAGTGAATGCTTTTAAATTGTCTTTGCTTGCTTTGGCATAAGATGTTACCAGTGGAGAATCAATCCCTCCAGATAGAAATGTACCCAAAGGCACATCTGCTTCTAATTGATCTTTGACACTTTCCTTGAGTTTGCTGTCCAAAAACTGTAAAGCTTCTTCCTTATCAGATATTAAATCTTCTTCAGAAAGCGCAGGAAATTCCCAATAGATATATTTTGAAAGCTTTCCCTTGGAGTCAATGTTAACACATTCCCCAGGATATACCTGAAACGTATCTTCCAAGATACCATAAGGTGCTGGTATATAGTGCATTTTTAAATAGGTTTTTAAGACCTCTTGTTCTATCGCGTTGTCAATAGAATTATTATGTTTGGCAACCTGATCGTAGCGACTTCCAAAAACTACATTGCCTTGATCATAAGAATAAAATAATGGTTTGATGCCCGCAAAGTCACGAATCAAAGAAATAGATTTATTAGCTATATCATACAGTCCTATAGCAAACATACCTTCAATAACATCCAAAGTTTTTTGAATTCCAAAACATTCAAAATAATTCACCAAAACCTCTGAATCACTTTCACTTTTAAATGTATATCCTCTAGAGAGTAATTCCTGCTTTAAAACATTAAAATTATAAATCTCACCGTTAAAAACCATGGCATATTTTTGATGCTTTGAAACCATCGGTTGGTTTCCGTTGTCTGAAACATCCATAATAGACAAGCGTCTAAATCCTAATTGAACACTATTAGAATCTGTCCAATAACCTGACATGTCAGGACCTCGGTTTGTGTTCAAATCGTTGGCCTTAAGAAATTGTTCTTTCTTTGATAGTAGAGTGTTTGGAAAATATTCTCCGTAAATACCACACATAATTATAAGTTTTTAAAAAATAAGGACAATGTCAATAATGTACTCACTGAGTGAGAATAATAAACTTGATCTTCTTTATAAAACAAGTTTAGATAATCTTTGATCAAATCAATATCAATCTGATGTGTTAGCTCTTTTGATTGTAAGTAATCAGTTAATTTTCCTTGATCATCAGCTGTTAAAAATTGTAGTTCCCAATTGCGTTGCACAAATTTTTCACCTAAGAGACTTTTAAATTCACGTTTCAATTTTTCTGTGACTCTGTAGGGTAATCTAAGATGAGTTTTTGCCAGGTGATGATTAAATAGATTAAAAGGTTTTGCGTCCTGCCAAACTATTTTTGCCACAGCTATATTAGTTTTCTTTATATATTCTATTTGAATCTGCCTGTTATTTAATAATGACTCAGGAATTTCACAAATAAATTTACACATACGATCATCGTAATAAGGTAAATATATTTCTTTGTTCCTCGCAAAGACCGATAAATTAATTGATGTCCACCTTGGTGCCCAATAGAGCGACTTAAAAGCACGTAACTTAGCATTTGAGTTTTCTATATTAATTCTAGACAATAAGGTTAGTATTCTTCTATTGAGATAGTCTTCAAATTCTCCTTCTAATTTCCAATTTTGCCACAAAGACTTTGCCAATTCTAATCCTCCTTTTTTAATTATTTTCTTCTTTAATAAAGGAATTAAGTCTTGGTCTGAATAATTTTGTTGTAGATTTTCAGAGTCAAACAATACATCTCCCCAATGCCCCAGTGAAAAAACATCTCCTAATTTTTCAATATCATCAATCACTGCCATTTGCCTGGGATGCGTAAATTCTGAATAACAAGAGTTGATTTCCGCTAATTCATCTATTTTATTCCACAAATAATTTTTAGGGATTGTAAATTCTTGGAATGAAAAATTGCATTTTTTAGCAATTTTTTTTGATATTCCTGCTTCATTATATCCGTTTTCAAAGGAATAACTATAGGTATTTACTTCAATCCCTAATTTATGCAATGCAACAGCTTGACTTCGACTGTCTAAACCACCTGAAATGGGTAAAATTACTTTTTTATCAATACATTGCTCACTAACTATTTTCTCAAATAGGTCACTAAACTCATTCGTAACATTTTCTAAAGATCTATTTTTAGGTTTATAATGCCACTCAAACCATGGTTCCGAAGAAACTAAAAACCCATCATCATCTATTTTATTGATACTAGCAGCAGGTAACACTTTTTTATCTTTCCAATACGTATCCGTGTCCAAGAAAAAACCCAAAGCACTAAACACACAAATAGCTTTATAATCTAACTCATGCGGTTGATCCTTAATCTCAACAAAGGTTTGATGTCTAGGAATGATGGGGGTTTTAATTGTTTTCATAAACTTTTTCGTAAAGTGAAAGCATGTTATCAATCATTTGCTGATTGTTATGTTGAAGTTTAGCTTTATCGTAGGCTTTATTTACCATTTTAATAATTTCAGTTGTTTGCATCTCAGAAAAAATCTCAATTTTATTAGCTATAGATTCTGGACTTCTTGTTGGTACGAGAAAACCGGTTTCTGTATCTGATATTAATTCTGACATACCACCACAATCTGTTGAAAGAACTGGTAGTTTAGATAACATTGCTTCTATGCATACATTTGCGATACCCTCTTCTATGGAAGGTAAAAGAAATATATCTGAAGTTAACATTTTTTCATATACTTCTTCTTGAGGAATTTTGTCGATAAAAGTAACTTTATCACTTAAATTCAATTCATTGACCAAGAACAATAATTCTTCTGATTTATTGATACCCACAACTGTATAATGAAAAGAAATTTTATTCTTTTTTAGGATTGACATAGTTAGTAATGCAGTTCTATAATCTTTCACCCAGTGATCCCTGCCAATTGATAAAATCTGTATCTTTTTATTTGTATTCCAAGTACTTTTGAAACGAAACGAATCTACATTAAATCCTGAATAAACAACATGATCAATCTTTAATGGTGAGGCATAAATTTCATTAGATTTTTTTTGAATCGCGTTAGAAACAGAATGGAAACCATCTAATTTACTAAAAACCTCATTTAAAAACACTTTATTGTCTTGATTAATAAAAGGACGAACATTGATGTGATACCCTCTTTGACTTAAGATGGTTTTTGTATGCTTAGGAAGTTTTAAATTTTTTAGGTAAGACAGAACACTTACCCATTGAAAATGTAAAATATCGGGTTGTATTGTATTAATTGCCATTTGAATGTTTTCATTGCGTATAGCGTTCTTTTCTCTGTTAAAAAGCTGCAAAAACAATTTACATTGCAGTACGATATTAAAACCTCTTAGCTGTAAACTGCGTATTATAAATGTTATTATAGAAGTATTAGATCCCAATCCAATATAGTGAACGCCTGCTATTTTAGTTTTGGTATTTTCATTGAAACCCAAAACAAAAACTTCGTGTTCATTTACTAATCCCTCTATCAACCTATTGATAAAAGTGGTCGTTTTAAATGAACCGTCGAATATTACTATTTTCATAAGCAACTATAATAAAAATCGTTAATACGTCTTGCTATAATATGCCAGGCGTACTCTAAGGCCTTTTTTCTAGATGAATTTGATATGTCTAAAGATAAATCATCATTCATTATTTGGTGAATAGCTTCACTATATTTTTCAACAGTACTATTTTTTTCTAGTAAAATATTTTTTGTATTTTTAAAGTAGTCACTGTTTCCACCCACATCTGTACTAACAATAGGCAAACCACAAGCCATTGCTTCTAATACAGAGTTACATGCAGTAACATCAGTTAGAGGTATAAATAGCACATTAGAATATTGATAAAACACTCTTAATTCTTCATCAGATATTCCAGAATGGATGTTTACATTTTTATGTGCTATAACTTTCTTTTGATACGCTTCATGAAGAACAACATTCACCTCAATAGTTATGTCTTGCTCTAAGAGAGTTGCAATAACATTATTGAAGGTGTCAAAGTCACGCATATGCTGTCCTACTAGTAAAATTTTTTTTATTGTTCTTAATTCAAAATTTGGTTTGAAAAAGTCAATATCTACACCATGTGGTATATACACCACGTTGTTAATTCCTAACCAATTCTTTAAAAACGAAACTTGATTCTCACCAACAGCAATAGCTCCATCTAATTTCTTTACATATTTTGTATTGGTAATTTGTTTTTTTAAAACCTCAGGGGGCTTATGAAATGTAGCAATAAATTTTGTTTTTTTATTTTGAAATAAATTTATAGCCAATTTTATGTCCCTTTCACCGTTTAAATAATGAACAACAGATAAATTTTTATTTACTTTTAATAATTTTAATATAAGCTCTATGTCTTTATAAAAGCTATTAGTGTCATAACTCCCAATATTTTTACAAAAATTGGATACATAATATTTAGCAAAGTTATAAGGTGTTTTTGCTTTTGGTAAAACTAGAGACATATCTTTTATGTAACTCAAAAACTTACTATAACCTGAATAGTGAGCATGATGTGGTGATGTATGTAATACAGTAAATATTTTTAAAGATCGCATCTCATAATTTTTAAAATTCGAAGCATATTTTGTTTTGGATGAATCGTATTCATATAAAACTCTCTATTATTCATTGAATGCATTTTCATTAATAAGCCCCAATAGAATTTCTGCTGTTATTTTTTGAGACCACTTATCTTCAACCGAAACAAGAGCATTTTTAGACAATTCTTTCAATAAAGATTGGTCAGAAAGCAATTTTAAAACTGTATCACTATAATTTTGACTGGGAATCACAAAACCATCAAAACCATTTGCAATTATTTCTTCAGGTCCACCCGATCCTTCTAGCGAAATTACTGGTGTTCCACAAGCCATGGCTTCAGTAATTACCATTCCAAATGATTCATGTTTACTTGGTAAGAGTAGTACATCTGCATCTTGATAAAATGATACCAATTGTTTTTGTTTTACTGACGCTATAAAACTCACATTATCTATTAATTCTAATTGAATTATCAAATTTTTCAATTCATTATAATAAGTAAGGTCACTTATAGGACCAACAATATTTAGAATACATTCAATATTCTTGTTTTTAAGAACGACTAAAGAATCTATTGCTACCTCAATTTGCTTTAATCTACTGATTCTGCCAACAAATAATAATTGTTTGATTGATGAATTTTTCTCTATAATCGTTTTTTCTTTGAATATAGAATCATCAACACCTAAAGGAAGTACTTCTATATTTTTATCTTTAAAAAAAGAAGTACATAACAATGCGTTTTTCTGAAGTTTTGTATGTACAATTATTAAGGAAGCTTTTTTATAATAATTTTCGAGCTGTGGAGTTAATTCTAAATGAACCCCACCCAACATTGCAAAATATTTTTTATTTTTAAAGTTTAGCAACTTTGCCAATTTAAAAACATGCTTACCTCCATGCCCTGAAGTATTTATGATTGTAAGATCCGGACTATTAAAAATGTTTTTAAACAGATGTATTAATGATATTTCCGAACGCCATTTTCCAAATTTTGAAGTATTAGAAATTGGGTAAAATATTTTTTTTAAAGAATTAAAACAAGAGTATATTCTTGATTTACCCGTGAAATATTCAACAATAATTTTCCATTCAGGCTTTTTATCCTGAATTATTTTTAAAGCCTTTATTTGTGGTATACTATGAGAATCCAATAAATGACTTTCTTCAAAACCAATAGCTTTTGCTGTAAAAGGATGTAAAAAGCTAACTCTAATATTAATCATAAATTAAAGTGTAATCGCAATTAAAAAAAACCATTTCACCTGTGGCATTAATTATTTTATTGCTTTTAGATATTATATTTGGAAGAATTTTGAAACCAATACAATCTTCTTGCCTCAAAACATTAACACTATCTATGGCATAAGCTATTGTTATAAAATAATCATTCGGCATTAAATTCATGTCATTTATATCAATTTTTAAATTAAAATTTGAACTTACATTTAATTTTGAATTTAATTGTTCAGAAGATTTAATCGTAAAAATTTTTTCACCATTACTCAAACGAACAAAGACACTAATCTCAAAATCCTCTAATTTACTTTTACATTCAACATCAAATAATAAAGTCAATAAATCACCCATGAAAATTGAATTAGTAATTTGATTATCTTTATTTAATAAGCTTATACTTTTAACAAAACAAGTAGTATTTTTAGGTTTTTCTAAATGAACGAAACCTTTACTGTCAAATAATATATTATAGCCATTTAGATATGAATCAATACCTTTTTTAACTTCACCGTAATAATCAATCTTTCCAATTCCCAAAACAAGTAACCTCGAGCATAGATTTTGAATAGCCGCCATATCATGACTTACAAACAACACCGTCCTTCCTCCTTGAGATGAAATATCTTGCATTTTCCCAATAGCTTTCTTTTGAAACTCTGCATCACCAACAGCCAATACTTCATCTACTACCAAAATATCTGGTTCTAAAAATGCGGCTACAGCAAATGCCAAACGCACTTTCATTCCGCTAGAATAGCGTTTTACAGGGGTTTCTACATAACGTTCACAGCCAGAAAATTCAATGATTTCATCTAGTTTACTAGCAATTTCTTTTTTGGTCATTCCTAAAATAGCACCGTTTAAAAAGATATTCTCTTTCCCAGTCATTTCTGGGTGAAACCCTGTACCAACTTCTAATAAAGAAGCAATTCTTCCTT
>OLID01000409.1_pt1 | contig 18992 bp, 17 predicted proteins | sample 1609361 | NCBI WGS metagenome assembly OLID01 (sample SAMN05416778, study PRJEB24817) | seawater metagenome | isolation source: Sea water | place: Canada:Atlantic | collected 2013-07
AAATTATTAAAACAAGCATTTGCAATAGCCAAATCTGGAAACCCATATGATGAAAAATTTGTTTCAGTGTTAATGGCTAAATAGTAATAACGGCCATAAAATAAATAATTAAAAAAGCTTAAACAGAAGTTTAAGCCTAGAATACTAATACATAAAATTAATGATAAAAAAACTTGGATTTTAACTCAGTTCTTTGTTGGCACACGTTTTTTATTTTTTAAATGTTCTGAAATATTCGGTCAATTCGGTTTCAAATAAAGCCCAAATAATTAGCAATATTAATCCTCCGACAACTGTTATAAATAGTCCGAATAATAATTTACCTAACCATTTTGACGTAGTTGAGTTAATTATAATATCCTTTATATTTTTCTTTTTAGGTCGTTTATACCAAGTTTGGAGATTCCAAAGAATTTTAAAAAACCGACGTGGATGATAGTCATAAGGCACATAATGAAATCTTTTTCCGTTTACAGATGTAGTTTCAGTATGTTTAATAATCCGTTTAGAGTGTTCAATTCCGATGTAATCATTGGTGTTTTCGTCAACTTTTTTATATCTAAAAGTATTATTAAAATAATTCCTATTCCTGTATATCATCATTTTTCAAATGTGTGCCAACGGTTTAGTATTAAGATTTGTGCGACTTAAAAATCGGAGATTTTACGGACGTAGTAAATCGCTTGTTGAATGTTTGTCTGTTTGTGTTTAGTTTAAATTTGAGCATAAATTTTATACATTGTTGTAAGTAGTTTTTTTAATTTTAACTCATGATAACGATCTTCGATTGATGAATTGAAATTCTTCTATTAGTAACAATATTATGTATACTGTTTAAGTTCATTTTTATATAATACCTATAAAAAAGTTACTACTAGTAAAGGAAACTACAGATAATGTTTAACCAATATCGGTAGTTTCGTTATACAGTTTAGTAGTTCTTTTAAACCTAAGAGTTTTTTTACTGAAAAAACACTACTTATTAGTTGACATAGATTTAGCTAGATCATTTAACATTTTAAGTTGAACAGTTTGCAAAGCCCCATTTCCACCACCATTAGAATCTCCTCCAGACACAACTATCTTTGGAAACACAATACCATTAGGGCCTGCCAATGCTTGAGCTACACCAATTGCAGTCTCTTTGTCCATTTTAGCTTGTTCTAAAGGTGATAACCCAGCCAATACTTTAAGTTTATCACCTTCAGCTTCCGCTTTTTTTAAAGCTAGAGTAGACGCAGCTTTATACTTGTCTTCTTCTAACTTTTCAGCAGCTACTAATTTAGCTTTACGTGCTCGAATAACTGACTCAATCTCATCTGCTTCTTCAGTTGCAGTACGTTCAGCAATTAATTTTCTACCTTTAACAATAGCTGTTTGCTCTTCTTGTTGAGCAGCAATTAATTCTTGCTTAGAGTTAGCTTTATCAGCTGCATACTTAATCTTCTGTCTTAATTTCACATCAATTTCTTCTACGTAATGCACATTATCAATTGATGTATAAGTTGATAAGATACCAAATGTTTGAATATCACTTTCAACTCTTACCATTTCACCGTTATCATCAAGCTTAGGTTTCACATCGATATAGGTCTCTTGGCTACCGTCTTCTAATATTCTCGTTTTAGTGTTAGTTTGTAATAACACCTGCCCATTACGTAATTGGTCTTGAAAGTATTGATCCAATTGTGACTTACCACCAGAATAATGTGCTTCAGATGACATACGTTGTGTACTGAAAGATGCAATCTTCTTTTGATAGGATAATAATGTTGTACTCATTAAGTTTTCAAAACGATTATATGTGATATGCAAATCTAACATCATAGCTTCACTACTAGGTAAATCCCATTTAACCGTATGTTCAAGCTCAGCATTATCACCTTCACTAAACGTACCATCCTTTGAATTACTAACAACCCATAAGTCAGCATCAGGACTTTTATTCCCTTCACGACTCACTTGAATAGTAAAGTTATTAGGCCAAACTGTCTTTTTGCTAAAGAATCCGGAGAAATACAAACCAGGGCCAAACTGAGTCCATAATTCACCTTTGATCGGCTGAACTACAGTTCGCTGTCCTGCGTCATTGATACTAAAAGGATTTGCAACTCCTAAGAATATAAATAAAACACCAATCATTGCGCTTAACCACCATTTAACCGGTATCTCTAAAACTGCGTTTAATTCTTTATAATCCTTAGCTTCTTTAGTCTTTTCGTTAAAGACCCTAATGGTGTTATTCTTTTCCCTTGCTCTGTCGTTGTACTTTTTTAAGATATACAATCCTATTCCTACTAATATTAAAGCAATTCCAATAAATGTCATCATATTTTTCTATTTTATTTATGTTTTTTATTATTAAACCTTATTGCTCCCTAAATAGCTATCAAAATAATCGTAATCATTGATAATCCTCCAAATAGTATCATTGTTCTCAATGATAATTCAATTTCGAAATAATTCATATTTTTCATATTTTTTTATCTTACAAGTGGTAATTTTTTTCTGTTTGTTACAATTTTCCGATTAAATTACTTACAACGTGTTTGTATATGGTTTGTTGCGTGTTTTAAGCACTAAAGTTAGCAAATAATTCACAGATAGAAAGTCCGCGAGGACTTTCGTAAATAAGCGAGTACTAGCAATTAATTTTATACGGTGTTGTACACAGTTTTTATTTTTCTAACATCCAATTTATCAAATTCTTTTTATCTACAATCGCCCAACTGTGAGGATGTCGTTCACCATTGGCTCTATATCCTTTATTCGTTGTTGGAATATATTCAACATTCCAAAACTCTTTTTCCTTTAAACTTTCTGATAATTTTTTGATGTAGAATGCATTCATTTGGTCATAATCAGCCATTCTGTGTTTTTTCCACCAAAGAGTATCAGGTTCTGTGTAAAGTCTGATTTTTGTGTTTTTTAATTTATTTAAGTTAGAAGTGTTGTTGCTTTTAAAAGTGAATACAGAATTGTTTTCGTAATTTGTAATTCCATCTTTTGGGTTTCCAAAAGCATTTCCTAAAGTTTCAATTATCCAATTACTTTCCTGTACTGAAACTTTTGAAAAATTTCGTTTAATATTTTTTTCAGATGTAGAGTATAATGCTACTAAATCAATTGGTGAATCTACAATAAAGATTCCTTTTGGGTCAATATAGAATTGTTTCATTCCAGCAATATAGTTGCTTATCAAAAGGCTTACAACTCCACCACTAGAGAATCCACCGATAAAGATATTGTCAGTTGGTAATTTGTTAGACTCAATAATTTCCTGCAATCTTTTTGCAAGTTGATATTTTTCATTTTCTTTTAACCATAACTTCTGATTGTAATTAGAAAATATGACTGCTACATTATTATTCTTTGCTATTTCTAGTATTTTGAATTCTCTTTTAATATCCTCAGCAACTTCTGGATAACCACCGAAAAGTACCAAAACAGCATTTATTTTTTTAGTTGGTTTATATAATTCGTAGTCTTCTTTCTTTATTTCTTGAAATGTCGATTTTGTCGATTCCTCAATCTTTACTTTTTTTTCATTTTTACACGAAATAGTAAGTATAAATATTAAAATTATTCCTAAAAGTTTCTTCATTGGTTAAATTGTGTACAACTCGTTATAACACTAATAAAGCCAATGCTAACAAACGTATATTGCCTGATAACACAACTTTTTAGTTGTCTTTATCTGTAAAACTTTGAAGGTTACAGCAATTTTTTTATGTAAAAATAAGATAAATAGGTATTTGAGTCAATCCCTAGAAATGGTGAAATTTATAGATCCCCTTTTTTGGGGAGCATTTTTTAGCTACTGGCTAAAAAGAAGTAATACAAGAACTAAAAAGAAGTTTTATTTAGAAAAAAAATTACTTAGGTTCTAAAACCAAGGTTACTTTATTAAAATCTGCAGCGCTATTAATAACCGTTCTGTAGGCTTCAAACAATTCTGGAGCTACAAGGGTTTCTCTGTAATGCTCGTCTGCAGTTACGGTGAGCACATTTCCTTCTAGAGAATAATAAGAATCAAAAACAAAGAGTTCTTTGCCCTCTTTTGTATAGCTGTTTTTAATAGTAATATCATCTAAATTAGAAACCTTATAGCCCTCTGGTATGGTTATTTTTAGCGTTCTATAATAGCTTCTATTAAACTCTGCTTCTAAGGGTAAAATTCTTTTTTTCTCTTGGTACATTTCCATTTGAGGGCCAATTAAAGCACCAATTTTAAATAGAAATTTAGTACCTGCCTTTTCTACAAAATATTCTGAACGAAGATCAAATGTTACTTCAAATGGTTTGAGGCCAAAAAGGCTAGGGTCTTCATGTATGAGTTCTCTAGAAAGTACTTCGGCATTTTTATCTGAGCTTTTTGCAAAGGCATCGTCTATAACCTCATTTTTTCTATCTGGCTGAATAAGATTCATAAATGGCTGTATGTTCATGGCATAGTACCCGTGTAGTTTTCTGTGTATCTTAATAGTGTTTTTGGTAAAATCTTCTTTGTGAAAGCTTACCTCTATAAACATTTCATCTTTAGAAGAATTGGCAGGGAGGCCTTCTATATATTTAACTTCAGAAAAGGCCTTTCTTTTACCATTAATATCATAGCCTGTTACAAAGAGGCCGTAATTGTCCATATAGTAAGGTGGCGGAAACCCAAATCTAGTGCCAAATTTACTAGGAGCTAGGTATTTTTTTGATGCAGGAAAGTAAAATAAAAACTCTTGTAAGAAATTAGTAGCCTCAAACTCTTTGTCAAATTTTAGTTCTAACCGGTTAGTGGTGAGTACCATTTCATGGGTAATATCAAATTGTTTAAACAGGGCAATGTATAGCTTTATAATTCCTGTTTCATTGGCGGTTTTAGAAGTAAGTACCTTTTTTAGTTCTTTTAACTCATCATTACCACTTTCAGAAATATAGATATTTTCTTTTAGGTATAAATCTATAATTCTTGCTTTATTTTCTTCATCTTCATCAGCATTAATTGCAATTTTTTTTGCAAATTTTTCAATGAGTTTGTTTTCTTCTTCAGTATAGCCAGGGTAATAGAAGGCATATAAATTTTGAGCTACCTCGTTATAAGAGGTAATAATAGTGTTGTTAGCGGTGTTTTTATGCAATTTATACATAAGATACCCAATGGCAGCCGTATAAGGAGCCTGTTCTTCTCTATCTATACCTTGCAGGTCTTTAACTGCAAATTGCCAATGTAGTTTTTCTGTAGAACTTTCATCTTTTACCACCGCTGTTTCTAGATTAAAACTTTTAAAGTTAAAAAGTAGGTTGGTGGGTGCATATAGGTCAAATTCTACAAATTGTTTGTCATAATCGCTTTCAATATCTACTCTAGCACCCTGGTATTTTGGGCGTCTTTTTTCTACATAATAATATTCTATGATGCTTCCTTTTTCTATACCTTCAAAAGCAAAATAGTTGTATTTACTGCCTGTTTCTTCATTTTCTGCCTGTAAAATTTTAGAGGCATCTAGTACAATAATTTCTCCTGTTTTCTTAATAACACGAGCCTTGTTTGCTACTAATGATGCATTGCTAGCATAGGGTAAATACACTTTGTTATACTCTTCTATGCGATCGTCAGAATTTAACCACAGTACTTTGTGCTCTAGGTAGTATTCTGTTAAGTTTTGATCTTCAAAGAAAAATTCTGTAACCACCTTTTCTTTAAGAGCAATCATGTCTTTATCTGATGCTTCAATTACGTAGTTTGGGTTGGTGTCCCAGTCATAACTTTTATAGAATGGGCTTGTTTGTGCACTACTATTGCTAGTAATACATAGTAGTAAAATGAGGCTTTTTATAAAATTCATGTGTTTGTTTTATTTTTTTTGTAGCACAATAATTTCTTTGAATGCTTTTTCTGTTTGTTCAATAATTGCGTTTACCTTTTGTTGTGCTGCTACACTAAGGTTTATAAAGTTAAAAACAACATCTTGTTGGCAAACCAAGGTATTGTTAACCTTAGAATAAGACAGGTTTACAGAGAGTAACTCAGTACCCAATGAAACAGGTGTTGGAATATATGAGACAGTATACCCCTCTGGTATTTCAATAGTATTTGTATAAGAATACTGTTTCTTATAATCAAATTCTATAGCGTATTTTCTATCTTTCTTTGTTTTTATGCCCGCTATACTATTGTTTATATGTGGGTTTATGAAAATTTCGGAGCCTATATTTTGTACATAGTCTTGTATGGTAAAATTATAGCGTACTAAGAAGTCTTCTTCATAGCTAAACTTATTTTCTTCTGTAAAAGAAGTAATTAGAAATTTGTTACTTCCCTTAGAAAACCGCTTGTTATACAATTCTTTAACAGCAGCTTCTTTTCGAGTATTTTCTAAATTATAAAATAGATTATTTTTTAAATAACCGCTTAGTTTTGTTTGAGATGATCCTATTATATCTCTGCCAGAAATTTTTAGGTAGGTGCTGTCTGTTATTGTATTTAAATGGGCTGAAATTACTGGTATTTTTTTAATTTTATAGCTCTTTCCATTTGCAATTAAAGCTTCTTTTCCTTGAATAAAAGAAGACGGGTAGTCTATTTGTATATACCTTCCTGTAGCATCTAAATAATAGGTTTTATTATTGTATTCATAAGATAAAATCATGTGGTTGTCTACTGCCGGCGTTGGAACTTCTTCATAGGTATAGGGTATTTTACGTGTGCCAATCCAAGTTAGATTTCCTTCTAAGCCAGCTATTTCTAACATTTTATAAAGTATGCTAGAATTGTCTTTACAGTCTCCGTATTTTTTTTGAAATACATCATTAGCTTCTCTTGGAATAAAGCCTCCAAGGGCATATTCAAATGCAATGTATTTTATGTTTTTCTGGGTCCAATAATACAGTGCTTTTACCTTTTCTAGATCAGATGCTTTTCCCTTGGTAAGTTCTGCAACTAGTGCCTCCAACTCTGGGTCTGTATCTTCTTTGTTAATGTTTTCTACCAAAGAATAATACCATGAATAAAGACCGCCAACACCATCTAATAATTTTTTAGTTTCATTATTTTCTTTATATGAGGTAATAATTGGTATAATGTGAGGTAAAATAGATCTGTAGCTTGGAGCATCTGCTTCAATGTCAAATTTTTCGCTATTTAGCTGAGACCATGTATATTCATAGTTTTTTCCTTTTTTCTTCTTCTTAAAAGTAATTTTAGGAGCGTTTTTTAGATGAAATGGTTTAAAGATAAGTTCTATGTCTTTGTCTGCAATAATGGTAACCTTATTGCGAATTACAGGATAAAAATCTCCAAAGAAAAAGGCATTTAAAAACCGTGGGTTCTTAATACTGTATTGTAGTTTTAACTGTGTTTTGCTTCCTTTGGCTAGTTTGGGATAAATAAAACTTAGCTCTTTAGAATCATCATAAAAAGAATCATTTAAATTGTTCTTTTTATTAAAATTTGTGACCTTGTTTTCTGTGTATGTATCATCTTGAAGACTAAAAGAAGAAGCTTCTATGGTATCTAGATTAAAAAAAGTAGCATAACTTAACGAGCGTTTAGAATTGTAATTGGCAGAATTATTTAAATATAAATCTTCTTCAAAAACATCTTTTTTAATGCTAAACGTTCCGTTGTCTAGTTTTATATGAAGAACAATCTCTTGTTGAAGCCTAATAACATCATCATTAGGATACAGTTTTTTATACTTTTTTAAGTCTTGTGAGTTTGCACTCCAAGCTAAAAATAAAGACAGTATGAAGGTGTACTTTTTCATTAAAAGCAAATTAAGAAAAAAAACAGCACTTTAACACTTAACAAATTCATAATAATGATCATCTTTTTTTTGATGCTAATATTTTATGGTTTGGTTGTTGAAATCTTAAAAAAGATAGGCTTAATTTATTAATTTCGTATTTATTTAAAAATCAGGACACTATTATTTGTTTATGTAAATTTAATACTTAGATTTGTTCGCACACAATAAATAAAAATGAATATGCAATACGTTTGGAATAGTTTCTTTTTCTACTTCTACTTTTTTAGTAAAAGTTGAGACGCCATGTATATTGTATAAAAACTATATAACTGAAAGTCTCGAATTTAATTCGAGACTTTTTTTTTGATACAAATGAATAAAATTATTGCCATACAAGGAGCAGAAGGCTCAAACCACCATAAAGTTGCAAGAGACTTTTATGGAACTAGCATGCTATTAAAAGAATGCATGTCTTTTGATGTATTGGTCTCTAGTTTATTAAGCGGTGCTGCAACGCACGGAGTCATGGCTTTAGAAAACACCATTGCTGGATCTATTATTCCTAATTATGCTTTAATAGACACAAACAATCTTCACATTGTTGGAGAAGAGTACTTAAACATACATCATCACTTAATGGCATTGCCAGGGCAGCAAATAGCTCATATTAAAGAAGTGTGGTCTCATCCAATGGCCTTGTTGCAATGCAAGGAGTTTTTTAAAAAACACCCTCATATTAAATTAGTAGAAGATGTAGATACGGCAGACGTTGCCAAAAGAATTGCAAAAGAAAATTTGGTTGGTATAGCAGCAATAGCTCCCAAAATTGCAGCAGAAATTTTTGATTTAGAAGTGCTAGAAGATGAAATTCAAACCATGAAAGACAATGCTACTAGATTTGTAATTGTACAAACACAGGAGCCTACCCATAAAATAGATCACATTAATAAAGCGTCATTAAAATTTCAATTAAATCATAAAAGAGGAAGTTTAGCGGCAATTTTAAATGTATTAAGTGATTGTAAAATGAACCTTACTAAAATACAATCGTTGCCAGTTATAGAGATGCCTTGGAAATATTCCTTTTTTGTAGATGTAACTTTTGAAGACTACAAAGACTATTTAAAATTGGTAAAGATTATAGAAATAATGGCAGAAGAATTCAAAATTTTAGGAACCTATAAAAACGGTAGAAAATGATGAAAGCTGCTAAAAGATTAGACACCGTACAAGAATACTACTTCTCTAAAAAATTACGAGAAGTAAGAGCGCTGTCAGCTCAAGGAAAACCCATTATAAATATGGGAATTGGAAGCCCAGATTTACAGCCGCCACCAGCAGTAATTGAAGCAATTCAGCAAGCGGTGCTGCAAGAGGGTGCTCATAAATATCAGAGCTACCAAGGATTGCCAGCATTTAGTCAAGCTGTGGCAGATTTTTATCAAAAAAACTATCAGGTTGTTGTAAACCCAGAGAATGAAATTTTACCACTCATGGGAAGTAAAGAAGGAATTTTACACATTTCTATGGCGTTTTTAAACAAAGGAGATAAGGTGTTAATTCCTAACCCTGGATATCCTACCTATACATCGGTTACCAATTTGGTAGAAGCAGTTCCTGTATTTTATGACTTAACATCTGAGCACAATTGGGAACCTAATTTTAAACAATTAGAACAAAAAGATCTGTCTAATGTAAAATTAATGTGGGTAAATTATCCTCATATGCCAACTGGTGCAAAAGCAACAGAAAACTTGTTTAAAAAACTGATAGCTTTTGGAAAGAAGCATCAACTTTTAATTATAAATGATAATCCGTATAGTTTTGTGTTGAATAACAATCCTTTAAGTATTTTAAGCATAGACGGAGCAAAAGAAACTGCCATAGAATTAAATTCTTTGAGCAAGTCTTTTAATATGGCTGGTTGGAGAGTAGGAATGCTGTTAGGAGCTACCCCTATTTTAGAAGAGGTTTTAAAAGTAAAAACACAGATGGATTCTGGAATGTTTTACGGAATTCAACAAGGAGCCATTGCCGCCTTAAAAGTTAGTTCAGGATGGTTTGAGAACATGAATGAGATTTACCAAAAAAGAAGAAAACTCATATGGCAAATAGCAGAGGCATTAGACTGTACTTTTGATAAAAACACCTCAGGGATGTTTGTTTGGGCAAAAATTCCAGCAGGAAAAAAAGCAGAAAATATAGTAGATGATTTATTGTATAAACATCATATTTTTATTGCTCCTGGTACAATTTTTGGAAGTAAAGGAGAAGGATATATTCGGTTTTCATTATGTGTGCCCGAAGAAAAAATAAAAGAAGCATTAGATAGATTGTAAGATGAAGGTTTTTATTATAGGAACAGGATTAATTGGCGGAAGCTTTGCATTAGATATTCAACAAGAATATTCAGAGGCTATTATTTATGGAATAGATACCAATTCTAGACATCTAAAAGAAGCTCTAGAGCACGGCGTTATTCATAAAGAAGCAACCATGAACGATTTGCCTTTGGCAGACATCGTTTTTTTAACCATTCCTGTAGACATTGCATTAGCAGTATTGCCAAAAGTATTAGATCTTATTAGTGATGATGCTTTGGTAATTGATGTTGGATCTACCAAACAACGTATTTGTGACGTGGTAAAAGAACATCCAAAAAGAAGAAATTTTTTAGCAGCACACCCCATTGCAGGAACAGAGTTTTCTGGCCCTAAGGCAGCGTTGCAAGGATTGTATAAAGATAAAACCAATATTATCTGTGAAGTAGAAAAAACAGCGTTTAAATTACAAGAAAAAGCACTAGAGATTTTTTCAAAAATTGGAATGAGAATTCGATATATGGATGCTGTGTCTCATGATAAACATATAGCCTACGTATCTCATTTATCTCATATTAGTTCTTTTATGCTTGGAAAAACTGTCATAGACAAAGAAAAAAATGAACGAGATATTTTTGATATGGCAGGAAGTGGGTTTGAATCTACTGTTCGTCTGGCAAAAAGTTCGCCCGCAATGTGGACGCCTATTTTTGAGCAAAACAAAGACAATATTATAGAAACTTTAGAAGAGTACATAGGAAACCTACAGCAGTTTAAAACATTGATGGAAGAACATAAATTTGATAAAGTTTTTGAAGAAATGCAACAAACAAATCATATTGCAAGCATTTTAAAAGGAATAAAATAAATGACTAATAATTTGTGGTTTTTAAGAACCATTAGTAGCACAAAACAGTAAATAATTCAATAGAAATAGTATAATTAATAAGTAAAGATGAAGAATACAAAAGAATTAAGAACATGGTTGGATGATTTAAATTTAGATCACCCACTCGTAGTAGCAGGGCCTTGTAGTGCAGAAACAGAAGATCAGGTATTAAAGATCGCGCACAAATTAAAAGATTCTGATGTAAACTATTTTCGGGCAGGAATTTGGAAGCCAAGAACAAGACCAGGAAACTTTGAAGGAGTAGGGGCACTAGGGCTAAAATGGCTTCAGAAAGTAAAGGCAGAAACAGGTATGAAAACCGCTACAGAAGTTGCCAATGCAGCGCATGTAAAGTTGGCTTTAGAACATGATATAGATTTATTATGGATAGGAGCACGGTCTACAGTAAGCCCTTTTATAGTGCAAGAAATTGCAGATGCTTTAGAAGGAACAGATAAAATTGTATTGGTTAAAAACCCAGTAAATCCAGATTTGGCATTATGGCTAGGTGGTATAGAACGTTTGTACTCGGCAAATATTAAAAATTTAGGGGTTATTCACAGAGGTTTTTCTACGTACGAAAAAACAAGGTACCGTAACAATCCAGAATGGCAAATAGCCATAGAATTACAAAATCGTTTTCCAGATTTACCATTAATATGCGATCCGTCTCATATTACAGGAAAAAGAGATATGATTTTTGAAGTCTCTCAAACAGCACTAGATTTAAATTTTAATGGTTTAATGATAGAAACACATGTAGATCCAGACAATGCTTGGAGTGATGCTGCACAACAAGTAACTCCAGATACTCTTATTCAGATGATGGAAGATTTAAAAATTAGAAAAGAAACCGATACAGAGGTAGAATACAGAAATTCATTAAACACCTTACGAACTCAAATAGATGTCATAGATCATCAATTAATAGACATCTTAGGAAAACGTATGAAAATAGCAGATGCTATTGGAGCACTTAAGAAAGATAAGAATGTAGCGGTGTTGCAATCTAAGAGATGGAACGAAATTTTAGGAAAAATGATTCTAGAAGGAGAAGAAAATAAGCTAAGTGAAGAATTTATATTGAGAGTATTTAAAGCAATTCACCAAGAATCTATTAATCATCAAGAAAAAATAATGAATGGATAAAAAAAAGCGGCTGAAAAGCCGCTTTTTTTTGTTATAAACTTGTATTATTCTTTTAGTTTTTTAAAGATATAACGAGTAATAAAGATACCCCTTCCATCATTTTTACCTGCATCACTTTCTACAGCACTTGTTACAAAAGCCAACTCCCATCCTTCTTCTGTCATGGTGTTTATTTTAGAAGCAATTACCGCGTCATTAGCAGCAATATTTTGAAAACGAATACCAGCTATATTATAAAAATTCAATAATTTAGTTTCTTCAAAATTCTTTACTCTAATATCTCCTCTGTCAGATTTATTTCTTTTGTCTTTTACTGTTTTCCCATCGGTTCTAACTGAAGTAAAATCTTTGTAGTTTCTATTTTCATCAGTACTAATTAATCTAGATCTACCAGTTCCACTTGGTATAATAGATTCTACACTTGTTATTACTTGGTATTCATAAGATTGAGCTTCACTGGTATAAATACAACATAAAACTGCTACTAATACATAGATTTTTTTCATAATAAGTATGATTTTAAAAATTAGCTATAAATGTACAAATTTTTAGTTTAGAATTGATTTACTTTGCGCTATGACTGGAATTGTTTATAAATCTACAGGTAGTTGGTATTTTGTAAAGTCTCAAGAGGGCTTGTTTTATCAGTGTAGAATAAAAGGAAAGTTTAGGTTAAAAGGCATTAAAAGCACCAACCCTATTGCTGTTGGTGATTTGGTAGAATTTGATGTAGAAACAAAAGGAGATGAAGAAACAGGAGTTATTAAATTAATTCACGAAAGAAAAAATTATATTGTTCGTAAATCGGTTAATTTATCTAAACAAACACAGATTATTGCCTCTAATATAGATCTTGCATTTTTATTAATTACCATTAATAATCCGCCAACACATACAACATTTATAGACCGTTTTTTAGTCACTGCACAAGCCTATTCTATAAAAGTAATTTTAGTATTTAATAAAATAGACACCTATCAGATAGAAGAACGAGCAGAGATTTTATATCTCAAAGATATTTATGAAACAATAGGCTATACCTGTGTAGAGGTTTCTGCAAAAGAAAATACAAACGTAGCGGCCATTAAAGATTTAATGAAAGAAAAGACGAGCATGTTTTCTGGTCATTCTGGTGTTGGAAAAACAACCTTGTTAAATTCCATAGAGCCTGGTTTAAATTTAAAAACCAAGCAAATATCTGAACAACATAAACAAGGGCAACATACTACTACTTTTGCAGAAATGTTTGATTTAAGTTTTGATGCTAGAATTATTGACACACCAGGAATTAAAGGTTTTGGGGTAGTTGCTATTGAAAAAGAAGAATTAGGAGATTATTTCACAGAGTTTTTTGCTTTAAAAAGCGGGTGTAAGTTTCACAATTGCATCCATGTAAACGAGCCTCAGTGTGCTGTGAAAGATGCTTTAGAAGAGGAAGAAATTTCTTGGTCTCGCTATAAGAGTTACCTTCAAATATTAGAAGGAGAGGAAGAAAATTACAGAACAGATATTTGGGAATAAACTGCTGTGGTTTAATTTTAAGAGATCAGTTAATTAAATAGCTAACCAATGAAAGCAGTTATTCAAAGAGTTACTAAAGCCAGTGTAACTATAGATGGTACAATAGTAGCCTCCATTAAAAAAGGGATGTTAATTTTACTTGGAGTAGAAGCATTAGACACAGAACAAGACAGTCATTGGCTATCTAAAAAGATTGCAAATCTCAGAATTTTTGATGATCTAAATGGTGTTATGAATTGCTCTTTAATAGAAGACGAGGCAGATGCTATAGTGGTAAGCCAGTTTACCTTGCATGCATCTACCAAAAAAGGAAACAGGCCCAGCTATATTAAAGCGGCAAAAGCTTCCATTGCCATTCCATTGTATGAAAATTTTATTACTCAATTAGAGCAAGAGCTAGGGAAGAAAGTTCAAACAGGGCAATTTGGAGCTTCTATGGCTCTAGAAATACACAACAATGGACCTGTTACTATCATTATAGATTCAAAAAATAAAATTTAACATTTTATGTTTTCCATGGAATATATAATTATCATATATTCGCCATGGAAAATAAGTAACAATTAACTATTAACAAATTATAAAAATGAAAAAAGTTTTAATTGCCCTAGTAGCCTTGTCTACTATTTTAGTTTCGTGTAACGGAGAAAAGAAGGAAAAAGTAGTTGTAAAAGAAGAAGTAAAAGTTGAAAAAGTAGCCATCGTTAACAATGTAGATCTAACAACTTCTATGATGACCTGGAAAGGAACGAAACCTACTGGAGCACATAATGGAACAGTTGCCTTAAAGAGTGGTGGTTTGGTAGTTGAAAATGGTGTTTTAAAAGAAGGAGAGTTTGTGATAGACATGAATACTATAAAAAACTTAGACATGGCTGGAAGCGAAGGAGCTGGAAAAATTGAGGGGCATTTAAAAGCACCAGACTTTTTTGATATAGCAGTATACCCTACATCTACATTTGTGATTACTTCAGTATTAGAAGTTGAAGCAAATATAGCCGTTACCGGTAACTTAACTATTAAAGACGTTACAAAGAGTATTACTATTCCTGCAAAGATTTCTACTGAAGATGGAGTAACTACTTTTACAAGTGATCTTTTTAATATAGACAGAGCAGATTTTAATGTAAAATACGGTTCTAAAAGATGGATTGAAGGATTAAAAGACAAGTTTATTGATGATTTAGTAGAAATGTCTTTTGTTGTTAAAACAACTAAACAACTAAACAACTAAATAACTAACTAAATAGATATGAAATTTTATAAAATAGACAGACCTACTTGTGGTTGTGGCAACACCTCAGATGCAGAAGGTTATTGTGACGGATCACACTCAACTAAATAAGAAAATAGCTCAAAAAAAACCAAGACAGTTGTTTTGGGTTTTTAAAGTAATTGCTCAAGGTTTTTAACCTTGAGCATTTTTTTTTATATTTGAAAAAAACAACTAAATGATTAAAGAAAAAGCACTTTCGGTGCTAAAACTCCTCCTTTTAACAACTTTTACCACTTTTTCACAAAATAACAAACTATCATCACTTAGCATACCGGCTCATTTGAAAGAGAATGCAAATGCTGTTTTTAGAAATAATTCTCTAGAAGTAACTATAGAAGCTGCAGATAGAATGCTTGTTAAAAATAGACAGGTAGTGACTGTTTTAAACAAAAAAGGAAACGTAGACGCCAGAATTGTAGAGGGCTACGATGAAGACACTAAAATTACTAAACTATCTGCAAAAATTTACGATGCATTTGGCAACGAAATAAAAAAGTACTCTAAAGGGAAGTTTGTAGATGTAAGTGCTGTTAGTGGTGGAACCTTGTATTCAGACTCTAGAGTAAAATATATTGACTATACTCCAATATCATATCCATATACGTTAGTTTTTGAATCTGAATACAGAACATCCTCTACAGGTTTTATTCCCAGATGGATTCCAAACAATGGTTATTATGTTGGTGTAGAAAAGAGTACCTATATACTTAATAATCCATTAAAGATTAAATTAAGAACTAAAGAGAAAAGTTTTGAGGGCTACCCGATAGAAAATTTATCTTCAGGGGCTAATTTACATTATGTTATTAAGAATCAAAAAGCATTAAAACCAGAAAATTCAAGTATGTCTTATTTAGAATACATGCCACATTTAATGGTAGCCTGTAATGAATTTGCCTTAAAAAAAGTAACAGGAAGGGCTTCTAATTGGAAAGAGTTTGGAGAATGGATGCATCGTAAATTAATACAGGATAGAGGTGTATTAGATATTTCCACCATTGAGAAAATTAAAAGTTTGGTAGCTGGTGTCACAGACCCTATAGAAAAAGCTAAAATTGTATATAAATTTATGCAAGATAAAACCAGGTATATTAGTGTTCAAATAGGCATTGGTGGTTGGGAACCTATTGCTGCCAATCAGGTAGATAAGGTAGGTTATGGAGACTGTAAAGGCTTAACCAATTATACGAAAGCTTTATTAGATGCTGTTGGTATTACATCATATTTTACACTAGTGTATGCTCAGCAGAAAAGAAATATTGTTAAAGATTTCTCTTCAATGCAAGGAAATCATGCCATTTTGAATATCCCAAATAATGGAAATGATATTTGGTTAGAATGTACCAGTCAGACCATGCCTTTTGGGTTTTTAGGTGACTTTACAGATGACAGAGACGTATTGGTAGTTACCCCAGAGGGTGGTATTATTAAAAGAACTCCTGCCTATTTAAATGAAGATAATTTACAAACCATAAATGGAAGTATTCAATTATACAAAAATGGTAGTTTAGAAGCTAGCCTAGAAAGAGTTTCTTCCGGAATACAGTATGATCAAAAAAGCAGCTTTGATTCTATGTCTGATGAAGATTTAAAAAAACACTATATGTCTAGTGTCTGGGACTATAATAACAATCTAGAAATTACTTCGGTTGCCTCAGAGAATGACAAAGATTCGATAGTTTTTACAGAAAAAATTATGACTACTATAGATGATTATGCAGCCATCAGTGATAATGAGTATTTATTTAGAGTTAATGTGTTTAATAGAGAATCTTATGTTCCTAAAAGGTATAGAAACCGTACTTTACCACTCAAAATTTCTAGAGGCTACCAAGACATAGACAACTATACATATACCATACCCAAAGGATATACTTTTGTAGGCTTGCCAGAAGAAAAAAATATCACAACCAAATTTGGATCCTACAAAGTAAGCTTCACTAAAATTGATGCCACTACTTTTACCTACAAAAAATCGCTTTTAATAAAAGCAGGAGACTATCCAAAAGAAGACTATAAAGACTATAGAAAATTTAGAAAGGCTATTGCTAAATACGATAATTTAAGAATATCTCTTGTTACAACTAACTAATCAAATACCTCCCTATTATGAAAAGAATATCATTAGTGCTACTGGTAGTTTTCTTTATTGAAACTACTGTAAATTCTCAAGATTATAAATTTGGAAAAGTTTCTAAAGCAGAATTAGAAGAAACGTTTTATGAACCAGATTCTTCAGCAAGTGCCGCTTATTTGTATAGAAAAAGGAGAACGTATTTTTCATATGATAAAAATGAAGGATTTCAAGTGATTACAGAAGTTCATAACAGAATTAAAATTTATAATAAAGACGGATTTTATAAGGCAAATATTAATATCCCATATTATAAACCAGCATCTGGATCTGATGAAAGTATACTAGGTATTAATGCTTACACTTATAACCTTGAAAATGGAAAAATAGTAAAAGAAAAAATGTCTAAGAAGGCTATTTTTCTTGAGAAAAGATCTAAAAATACTAGTATAAAAAAAATGACACTATCCTCCATTAAGGAAGGGTCTATTCTTGAAATAAAATACAAAAGAGTTTATCCTTATTGGGGTATTAGAGATCTTGTTTTTCAGTTTGATATTCCAGTTAAAAAACTTGAATATAAGGTGCAGATTCCTGAATACTTTGTTTTTAAAAAGCAATCTAAGGGGTATTATTTCCCGCCTTTACAAGAAACTAGAGATAAGGGAAAAATTAGTTTTGGATATAATGATGAGATAGATTTTATAACATATGTTTCTTCTTTTTCTGGTGCTGATGTTCCTGCTCTTCAAGATGATGAGCCATATGTAATTAATATTAATAATTATAGAGGTGCTATAAAATATGAATTGTCATCTACAAGGTTTCCAAACGCTCCCTTTAAAAATTATGCGACTACTTGGGATGATGTTAGTAAGCAAATTAACAAATCTTCTAGTTTTGGAGGAGAATTAGATAAGACAGGTTATTTCATGGATGACTTGCTTAAGGTGATAGAAACCTCAAGTGATGAATACCAACGAATTTCCAGTATTTATAACTATATAAAGTCTAAAGTAACATGGAATGAGTATTATGGAAAGTACACAGACAAAGGAGTTAAGAAAGCATATAATGATGGTATAGGTAATGCTGCAGAAATTAACTTAATACTTACGGCCATGTTGAGATCTGCAGGATTAAATGCGAATCCTGTTCTTGTAAGTACTAAAACCAATGGAATTCCTCTCTTTCCAACCCTTAATGGTTTCAATTATGTTATTTCTATGGTTGAATTTACAGATAATTCCTATATTTTGCTAGACGCTACAGAGCCTTATGCTGTTCCTAATATTTTGTCTCCTAAAGCTTTAAATTGGAATGGAAGAAAAATTGAGAAAGACGGAACTTCTTCATGGGTGAAATTAACACCAAATAAACCTTCTTTAGAAAGCAATATAATTACTTTAAAAATCTCTGATGACAACTCAATAGAGGGTTCTATGACAAGTAGTTTTTCAGATTATGTTGCGTTGGGAAAAAGAATTAGTATGAGCAAGTTAGATGAAGAACAATTAATAGCCAAGTCAGAAGAAGATTATAATATTGAAATTGAAGATTTTAAGATTGCTAATCAAAAAGAATTAGAAAAAAAACTCACCCGTTCATTTAACTTTTTTAGTGAAGATTACATCGAAGAAATTAATGAAAAACTATATTTTAAGCCACTGTTTTTTTTAGCACTAGAAACGAATCCTTTTAAGTCAGAAAAAAGAGATTTCCCTATAGAGTTTTTAATCCCATGGCAAGATAAACACAGGGTAGATATTACCTTGCCAGAAGGGTATCAAGTAGCATCTCTTCCCGAGCAAAAAACAATTGCGTTACCTAATAAAATGGGAATATTTAAATACTTAATTCAAGCTTCGGGTAACACTGTTAGTGTTTTTTCTATACTGCAATTTAATTCACCAACAATATCTACTGAATTTTACCCAGAACTCAAAGAGTTTTATAAGCAAGTAGTTGAAAAACAATCAGAGAAAATTATATTAATAAAAAAATAATGAAAAATAAGATCCTA
>OLID01000410.1_pt1 | contig 18954 bp, 21 predicted proteins | sample 1609361 | NCBI WGS metagenome assembly OLID01 (sample SAMN05416778, study PRJEB24817) | seawater metagenome | isolation source: Sea water | place: Canada:Atlantic | collected 2013-07
TCTGCCTGTCTCGTGGGCTCGGAGATGTGTATAAGAGACAGTCTCTGTACAGCTCTAATTATAAAGCGTTCAAAAAGTACGAAAATAAAATGAAATGTATTAAATATTATCCGCTGTGAAGAGAAATTTATTCGGAGAAGTAAGATTCGTTTTTACAGCGTACATAACGATTCCAGCAGTATTTTTAACGCCCAATTTCGCCATAATGTTTTTACGATGTGTATTGATCGTGTGACTGCTTAAAAATAATTTATCGGCAATTTGTTGATTGGTAAACCCTTCTGCGATTAAGGTGATAATCTCACATTCACGTTTTGAGATTAAAACGGCCTCACATGAAAAAACATCCTCAATATCGTCCACATCGAGATTTGCATCTTGAATTGTTTCCAAAATCTGTCCACAAAAAAACTTATTACCCAAAGCTGTTTCTGTAACGGCCTCCAATATTTCGGGAATTGAACAGTCTTTCTTTACATAGCTCGTAATCCCTGCACGCAAAGCATCTACGAGCACTTGTGCTGATTGTTCAGGCGTAATAGCAAGAACACAAACATTCGGAAAAGTCGATTTAATTTTAACTAGAACATCTATATCGAAGCCAGGAGATGTATAATCAATCACGACAACCGTAGCTGAAAACGAATGCAACATTTCCATTAAATCTTGATTAGATTTAGCTTCACCTACAATTTCAACATCCAGTTTATTATTCAAAATAGAGCGAATCCCTACTCTAACTAAATCATTACTATCTGCTAAAATTAACTGCATTATTTAGAATTGTTTTAAATAACAAATATAGCATACTTATTCCTTCCAAAAACAAAAAAGCTTCTCAATTCTGAGAAGCTTTTAACAATGTGTTGTGAATGCATGAATTAAACTTTCACACACCAATTGAATTCATCAGCAATTTTCCCACATTTCACGTCAGAAAGATAATTTTTAATTTTCTCTGATAATTCACGTGTTTCTACCGCTGGCAACTCAAATACTTCGTCTCTAAATCCAATTTTGGCAATTGGTGCTATCGTCGCGGCTGTTCCTGCTCCGAATGCATCCTGCACACGACCTTCTTTGATCGCTGTAATAATTTCTTCCACAGTAACTTTTCGCTCTTCAACTGGTATTCCCCAATGTTGAGCAATTTCAACTACTGAGCGCTTCGTAATTCCACGCAAAATCGTATCAGAATCTTCCGATGGTGTTACAACAACTCCATCAATTACAAAAACAATATTCATCGTTCCTGATTCTTCAATGTATTTGTGTTCTACTCCATCTGTCCATACCAATTGATGGAATCCTTCTTGTTGTCCTTTTCTCGCTGGAAATAAGGATGCTGCATAATTCCCGGCAGTTTTTGCCCTTCCCACACCTCCGTATGATGCACGAGTGTAATGTTCTTCAATTTTCACATTCACAGGATCCGCATAATACGTTCCAACAGGACAAGTGAAAATTAAAAATTTATATGTGTCAGAAGGTTTTATTCCAATAAAGTCATCAGTAGCGAACATGAACGGACGAATATACAAAGCATATCCATCTTTGCTAGGGACCCAATCTTTATCAACTTCTACTACTTTTCGAACCAATTCAACAAACATTTCTTCTGAAAGCACAGGCATACACATACGTTCACATGATTCAGCGAAACGTTTAGCGTTCATGTCTGGACGAAACATTAAGATCTCACCAGACTCTGTTTTATTTGCCTTCATCCCTTCAAAAATGGATTGTCCATAATGAATTGCTGAAGTTGCTGGATGTAAATTCAATTCACCGAAAGGTTTGATAACAGGCGTTTGCCATTTGCCATCTTTAAAATCCATTTCCAGCATGTGATCAGAAAAAACTTTACCGAAAGGAAGATTATCAAAATCAACACTGCTCAAACGAGAGTTTTCAGTTCTTTCTATTTTTATATCTAGTGTTTGGTCTAACATATGATTTGTTGTATGGCGCAAAAGTAAGCAATCCAAGACAGATTTCAAATAGATTTTCTTAGATGAGGAGATAATATTTAACTAACTTTGACTTTTAGCAAGTTGAGTGGAAAAAAGTAAAGACATATTGCTTCAATACTGGGGCTTTCAGGACTTCCGTCCGCTTCAGGAAGAAATTGTTGACAGCGTTATTTATGGTCATGATACGCTTGCTATTCTCCCTACCGGTGGAGGCAAATCCATTTGTTTTCAAGTTCCTGGTTTAGCCCTAGAAGGAGTTACACTCGTTATTTCACCTTTGATTGCACTAATGGAAGATCAAGTTCGTAATCTTAGAAACAAAGGAATTGAAGCTAATATGATAACAAGCGCAATGAGCTATCGAGAAATTGATATCACTTTGGATAATGCGCGATTTGGCCGGACAAAATTTTTATACACTTCGCCAGAAAGATTGAAATCACCATTGTTTCTAGAACGTTTCAAGTCTATGAATATCGGACTGATCGTTGTGGATGAAGCACACTGTATTTCTGAATGGGGACATGATTTTAGGCCCTCCTATCATGAAATAGCAGAAATTCGAAAAATACATACAAACGTGCCTTTAATTGCACTAACAGCTTCTGCTACTTCTCGGGTTCAAGACGATATCAAGTCTAAATTAACTTTAAGAAATCCAAAAGAATTTAAAGGAAGTTTGGAACGAAAAAATGTCCACTACAATGTGATTCCTTCCGAAAACAAACTAAAGGAAATTATTGATTACTGTAGAAATAATCACACCGAAACAGGGATTGTTTATTGTCAAACTAGAAAAAGCGTAAAGTCATTGGTTCAACAACTCCGCGCTCAAAATCTACCCGCTGGGTTGTATCATGGTGGTTTAAATGCCGAAGACAGAAAATATATGCTTGAGCAATGGATGACAAATAAGCTCAAAATTATGGTAGCAACGAACGCATTTGGAATGGGAATTGACAAACCTGATGTCCGATATGTTCTTCACTTTGAAATACCTAATAACTTAGAGGCATATTACCAAGAAGCAGGTCGTGCAGGAAGAGATGGAAACAATTCTGTTGCAATTGCTTTCTGGGAGCAGAAAGACATTTCTGTGATGAAAGAGCAATTGGAGGTTAAATACCCTGAACCTGATCGTGTAAAGCTAATCTATACTGCCGTTTGCAATTACTTGAAAATTGCAATTGGATCAGGAAATCAAGAAACATATAACTTTGATATTATTGATTTCAATCGTGCATTTACTATTCCTATTTCAGAAACATATTTTGCATTGAAACTGTTACAAATTAATGAAACACTCTATTTCACTGAAAAATCATTTCACCCAACGCGATTAAAATTTTCGATTGGAAATTCTGCATTGTATAAATTTCAGGTCGCTCATTCAAGCGTAAATGACTTAATTACACTTTTAACCCGCAGCTATCCAGGAATATTCGACGGCTTTATTCGAATAGATGAATTTGAATTAACGAAACGTTTAAAAATCACTAATTCCGATTTGCAAAAACAGCTTAAAATGCTGGAGCAATATGGTGTAATTGATATTGTTTATCAAACGAATTTACCTCAAATCACATTTTTAACAGAGCGCTCTCCCGAAGGATATTTAAAATTAAATAGTGCAATTTATAACCAGAGAAAAAAAATTGAAGAGGACAAGTTAAAGGCGTTAGTTTCTTACATCAGCACTTCAAATTGTCGATCTGAAATGATTGGAAACTACTTTGAGTCTGAAATGGCCAAATGCGGGACCTGTGATGTGTGCAAAAGTGAATTAAAAAGCAATCATTCTTTTAAGGAATTAATCGAACTTGTTCCTACTCTACTGCCGGCAACAGCATCTGAAATTAGTGAACAATTAAAAATTGATAAAGTCTTGACACAACAAGTCCTACATAAGCTAATGCTGGAAGAGGAAGTTAAAATGGAGAATGGAAATTTTGTGACATTCAACCAAACCTTATAAAAGTCGTCATTAAAAAAAATCTAACTCTTAATCATTGTCTTCAACTGAGAAACTTCACTTTGCAGAGAACGAAGTGATTTTGACAAATCATTATCATCAATTCTAAATTCAGGTAATTCCGGTGAAATATAATTCACAAATTTCCACATTTCAAGAATATCATTCGCGTGCACTTTGTACGGTTCATAAAAAGTATTTGTTGAACACAATTGAAAAGATTGTTCGGAGTTCAGTAAATTATGAACGACTTTGAACACAATTCCTTCATCTTTTGTAACAACAATACACGGAGTCCCACTGCGAATTGACATCCAGTTTTGTACAAATTCCGCTACGACATATGAACCTTCAACAACGGGCGGCATAGAATCACCTTTAATCGGAAAAGATCTGTATTTTCGATCGCGAGACAAGAAAGGTAAATGGAACGTTGGAAGAACTTTAAGATAATCTGGATCAGCATAACCAGCTGTGTAACCAGCACTTGCGTTAAGTGGAATTAATTCTATCAACTCGTCATTATTTTGATCAACAATAGTCGAAAGAACGCGCAGCTTAGCACCTTTAATATCCGCATTCATTCCATTATCAAACTTTTCCCAATCGCTTTCTTTAAAGGCGGAGAAATCTTTTCTTAACAAATCGTCCAAGGAAACTTTGAAGTAGTCTCCAAAAAGCAACAAACTTTCTATATTCGGCTGAGCAACATTGTTTTCGTATCCAGAATACGAACTTCTTGTCATACTTAGTTCCGTGGCAACTTCTTCTTGCGACTTTTTTAAGCGACCTCTAAGCAATTTAAGATTCTTCCCGACTTCCATGTTTAAATATTCATCATTAATATGTTGGAAAATTAATCATTTCTTATAATATAACCAATTTTTGATGAAAATTTCGTCTTTCTATTGAATTGGTGTTCCTTTCATTCGTGACAAAACAAAAATGTATTTTGCTCCAAAGAAAATTATTTGAGAGGAATAATACACCCAAACCAATATCACTAAAAACGTTCCCGCAACACCTGCTCCAGAAGCAAAAAAGTAATGGGACAAATAAAACTTAATCAAGACTTGTCCTAAATAAAGCAATGTACTCGTGACAATCCCTCCTCGCATTGCATTTCTCCATAGAACTTTACCGTTATGAAGAAATTTAAATATAAAAGTAAACAGTATAACGTTCGTTAGAATAGGAATTCCAAAACGAGCAGCGCCCGAAAACAACCAGTGCAGCACATGTAGCCCTTCTAAAAACTGATCGCTCAAGGATAAAAATAAGGTTTCAACAAAATAGAGAATCAATAAAATTAATGTTGCTCCAACAACGAAAATCATAGATACTAAACGAGACACAACAGTACTAATTATCATTTTTCTCCGGTCTAGTTTCGGAACGTCAACATCATAAAACTCATTAATACTTCTTTTCAAAGAGTTGAAGATTGCCGCACAAGAAAAAAGCAAAGCCACAATTCCAATTGTTTGAAGAAAAGCACTTCCTTTCTCAAAACTGACTTGATCTAAAAGACCTAAAATCCCTCCAATATCTTTTAATCCTATGTATTGCTCAATTACAGTCGAAATCATTTTTGTCATTTCTTCCTGCCCTAAAAACATGCCCAGGTATGTAACGCTTAAATACAATAGAGGCACGAGTGCAAGCAGCGCGTAATATGCAAGAGCAGCACCATGTGCCATGGGTTTCTCTTGTAAAAACTCAACAATCGTCTCCTTTATCAGTGTCCACCTTTCTTTTAATGTCATTTTTTAGCTATTTCAATAAATTTAACTTTATCCAAGACCATTGATGCAGTTAACATGATTTTTTCATTCTTGCTTGTTGTGAAGTAATTGCACACCATTAAACCAGTGTCAATTGCTGCTTCAAAATTAACTTCTATGGATTTATTCCCATCAATTCGATATTCATTCGGACGAAATAACACAAATTTATTATCAATGGAAATTGAATTAATTACTCCCATCAATTCACCTTGATTCTTATCTGAAGGATGATAAAAAACATCTTTTGTTGGAGCGATACGTTGAATAGAATTCTCTGCTATCGCAATTACTTTATGCGCAAAACCCATCATTTCAGAACCGTCATGCGAGACTAAAACAATCGTTGTTTTAGAATCCTGATTTAGAGCCATTAAATAGTTGGAAATCTTCCATCGCAATCGTTGATCCAAATGTACGAATGGTTCATCCAGCAACAAAACAGCTGGTTCACATGCCAATGCGCGAGCAAATGCAAGTCTTTGTTGCTCTCCACCCGAAAGTAAATGCGCTTTTCGGTTTCGAATATCCTTCAACTCTACTAAGTCCAAAAACTGTTCAATTAGTTCTTTTTGGTCTTCTTTATGACGAGAAAGTACTTTTTCCTTTATGTTTTGTTCAACAGTATGATAGGGTTCTAACGCAAAATCCTGATTGACTAGCTGAATTTCTTCATAACCTGGAATTAGTTTTTCCCCAGGACCAATCAACTTTTTATTTTGAAATAAAACATGACCTTCGGTCGCGTCAATTAGTCCACCCATCAACTTCAACAAAGTCGTTTTACCTACTCCACTTTTTCCAATTATTCCATAAATCTCTCCCTTTTCAACGGTGAGATTGACGTTGCGCAACACCCAATCATCTCTTTTAATACCTATGTTTAACAGTTCAAGCATTAAAAAATCAATTCTTTCGGGAATTCCTGAGCTGCTATATAAATTCCAGGAATAGGATTCGACATTGGTTCCAATTCTTTTAAAGTGACTTTTATAATAAATTCACTATCTGTTTTAATTACTTCAACATTTTCCAAAATACTCTCTGAGCAACCGATAAACGTTGATGGTATTTCCTTTGAAGTAATTTCCAGTAATCTCATTTTAGGAATATCAAAATGAAAAGCCTCTCCATTAGGCATATTTCCTTGAATTGGATAACTAGCATTTTCATGCTGAATCACTTCATCTACTTCATTTGTCAATGCCAATTCATCCTCCCATTCATGCTTTGGATTCATTTCCGATTCTTCTCCATTGTAATGCGCTTCAGCATGCTCAATAGAAAAATGTTCATTCAGTAAATAAAAGTGTATTTTACATTTCATACTTGGATAATTATAAAGCAAAAGTACCAACTTTATTGATATAATTAGCTGGTCAATTGTCATTCCTATTTCGATTTACCTACATTTGTGCCTCTAATTTACAACAACTAAAATGTTAGATCTTCGATATCGCTCCATACTAGCCATGGCAGTTCCTTTGATGGGATCATCGTTTATACAATCTGTTGTTTTAATTACTGATTCTGCTTTTCTAAGTCGCTACGATACTATTTCATTTGATGCTGCTGGTAATGGTGGATTAATTTACATCACTTTATTCATGGCACTAGTCGGAATGAGCGATGGGGCACAAATTTTAATGGCCCGAAGAATAGGACAACAAAAAGAACATCTTTTAGCTCGAATATTCGGAACTACATTGTTAACGAATTTCCTACTTGTCCTTTTATTGTTCTCTCTAATTAAGTTTATTCTACCGGATTTTATTGAAAGCTACGCACATCATGAAGCGGTTGCGCAAGGACAAATCGATTACATTAATATACGTGGCTATGGACTTTTCTTTGCCATGGTATCCCTTTCAATCAATGCATACTTCATGGCAATGGGAAAAACGTCCGTTGTATTTCTCAGTGCGATTGTTACCGCGTGCTCCAATATATTTTTAGACTATTCGTTAATCTTTGGTCATTTTGGTTTGCCAGAAATGGGATTAGAAGGAGCAGCAATCGCCTCCACATTGTCAGACGGTTTAGGAATGGCGTTTCTTATTTTAATTCTAAGTAAAAGTCAATCTAGAAAAGAGCATAAACTTTTCGCTCAACTATCCTACAATACAAAGTCCTTCAAAGAATTGATAAAATTAGGAACGCCCATTATGCTCCAAGGAATTGTAGCGCTAAGCACGTGGACCATATTCTTTGCATGGATTGAACAAATGGGGACTCACGAATTAACCATTTCACAAAACATTCGTTCATTATACTTTATTGCATTCATTCCTATTTTTGCTTTTGGAGCAACGACCAAAACTTATATTAGTCAATTAATCGGCAGTCAGCGCTTTGATGAAATCCCAAGAGCCATTAAGCGAATACAACTGATGACACTTTTTTTCCTATTCATATTTTTTCATGGAGCGATCTTTTATCCAGAATATTTAATTCAAATGATAAATCCAGAAGAAGCCTTCCTTCCCGAAAGTGCAAGTATATTAAGGTATGTAGGTGGATCAATATTCCTGTTTGGTTTTTGCAGTGTTTATTTCCACACAATTAATGGAAGCGGAAATACACGTTTTACATTTTACGTTGAATTAATATCGGTTTTGGCGTATATTCTTTTTGCTTACTTGTTTATTAAAGTGTATCACTTGGATTTATATTGGGTTTGGACAGTGGAATACATCTATTTTAGTGTAATGGGAATCTTCTCTTATGGTTATTTAAAATTATTTAATTGGCAGAAAAAACAAATTTAACAATGAAGGACTTCAGTATAATATTTATGGGAACGCCAGAGTTCGCAGTAGAAATAGTTAAAAAATTACATTCTGAGGGAATAACTATTAAAGCGGTTGTAACCGCTCCTGATAAACCCGCAGGACGTGGCCAAAAAATGCATCAAAGTGCTGTAAAAGAGTTTGCCATTGAAAACAATCTTCCTATTCTTCAACCGACAAATTTAAAAGACGCAAACTTCGTTGAAGAACTTCAATCGCTGGATGCAGACTTATTTGTAGTTGTTGCTTTTAGAATGCTACCTGAGGTAATCTGGAGCATGCCGCGATGCGGAACAATTAATCTTCACGCATCACTTTTACCAAATTATAGAGGAGCCGCACCAATCAATTGGGCTCTAATGAACGGAGAAAAAGAAACGGGGGTAACTACATTTTTTATTGAGAAAGAAATAGATACAGGAAAGATTATTGAACAATCTAAAGTAACAATAGGTGAAAATGAAGATATTGGTTCTTTATACGAACGTTTGATGAAATTAGGAGCCCAAGTAATGCTTTCTACGGTTCATAAAATAATTCAAGGAAACGTTGAGGCAATATCACAAGGAGATTTTGATTTAACCTATGTAAAACAAGCTCCAAAGATTTTTAAACCCGATTGCAAAATTAATTTCAACAATACAGTTCAAGAAGTTCATAATTTTTGCCGTGGACTCTCCCCTTATCCAGCTGCGTGGTGTTCATTAGTTAATACAACGAAAGATGAAACCAAAACGTTTAAAATTTTCTCAACTAGAAAAAGTACAATTTCACCTGTTAACAACAAGTTGACTTCAAATGAAGATGGAATCCTTATTCCCTGTGCTGACTTCTATCTTATAGTTAAAGAAATTCAACCAGAAGGGAAACGAAAAATGAACTTTAAAGAGTTTTTGGCAGGAAATTCTGTTGAAGATCTTATTATAAAGGAGTAGTTCAAGCAATTTCGCGAATTATTCTTAACGTAAAAATTTAAGAAAAACCCTCTAAATCAGCCTATTTTAAGCGTTGTTATCAACAAAATACCCCTTTTATCCACAAAATTGGGCTTTTTTTCAATGAAACACTTGCACAGCAAGGATATTACAATATATTTGCTTCAATAATTTTTTTACAAACTTAAAAAAACCAAACTATGAACAAAGCAGAATTAATTGATGCAATGGCATCAAACGCTGGATTGTCAAAAGCAGATGCTAAAAGAGCATTAGACGGATTTGTTGATGCAACTACAAGTGCATTGAAAAAAGGAGATCGTATTTCTTTAGTAGGATTCGGATCTTTTTCAGTATCTAACCGTGCTGCAAGAACAGGTCGTAACCCACAAACAGGGAAAGAAATCAAAATCGCTGCTAAAAACGTTGTACGTTTCAAAGCTGGGTCTGATCTTTCTGCTAAAGTGAACTAAGAAGACCTTAGAGTTTTTTAAAAGGGAATCGCAAGGTTCCCTTTTTTTATTACTATAAATGAATCATTATTTACAATTTTTATTCATTTTTACCGCTAAGGCGCAAAGAAGTTATGGAAGTGTGCTACTTAGATTTTAAGTACACAAAGTTTTCAAACATCCATTTCATGGATGTCTTAGTGTTCTTAATTTCAGAAGCACGTACTTCATTAACTTAGCGACTTTGTGATAAAAAAAGAAACCCTTTAAAACACCTTTATGACTTTAGATGAGAAAGTTCTAGCTTCATTTTATAACATCATTACTGAAAGTAAGCAGGAAATGTTCGATAGAATTGCCATGGAACGTACAAATCACGTAACTGTCGTAATGGAAAACATCCACCAAGAACACAATGCATCAGCTGTTTTACGTACGTGTGATTGTTTCGGAATTCAAACGTTACATGCAATTGAAAAAAACAACACGTATGAAATTCAACGTGATATTGCATTAGGAGCAGGAAATTGGGTGGATTTGTACACTCATAGTGATGGTGTTAACCCAACATCAACATGTCTTGATGAATTAAAAACGAAAGGATATAAAGTTGTTGCAACATCACCGCATGCAACTCAAGATATAAACGATTTAGATTTAACACAACCCATCGCGCTGGTTTTTGGAACTGAGAAAAAAGGAGTCTCCTCAACGGTACAAGACATGGCTGATGAATTGGTAAGTATTCCTATGTATGGTTTTACCGAAAGTTTTAATATTAGTGTGTCCGCAGCAATCGCCTTAAACATAATTAGACGCAATTTAAAACATTCAACTATTAATTGGAAATTATCTCACGAAGAGCAAGTTTCACTTAAAATTCAATGGTGCACAAAAATTATTAGAGAAGGCGAAATGGTTGAGAATGAAATAAGACGACGTCATTTTGAAAACTATTAATATATTTGTATAACCAAAATAATTCTAACAAACAAAAAACATAATTATGGGGAAAGGAGATAAAAAAACGAAAAAAGGAAAAATTGCTCGTGGTTCATATGGAAAAACGAGAAAACGTAAAACATCTGCCCCGATAGTTGCGAGTACTAAGCCTAAGAAAAAAGTAGCTCCAAAAAAAGAAGTAGAAAAGGAAGAGGTTGTGAAACCAGCAGCTAAAAAAACTACTACTAAGAAAACGGCAACTGCAGAGAAAAAACCAGCAGCGGCAAAGAAGCCTGCAGCAGCAAAGAAACCGGCAGCAGCAAAAAAAACTACCGCGGCTAAGAAACCTGCAGCGAAAAAGACAACTGCAAAATCGTCCTCCAAAAAAGAGGCTTAAAATAGTTCGGCTGTCAGTTTTGGCAGCCTTTTTTGTAACATATTATTTATCAATTCATTTCTAATTTATTATGAAACACAATTTCGGAGCTGGACCATGTATATTACCACAAGACGTTTTTAAGCAAGCTGCAGATGCAGTGTTGGATTTTAATGGCTTATCTATTTTGGAGGTATCTCACCGACATAAAGATTATGTTGCTGTTATGGATGAGGCGCTCGACTTGGTAAAAAAAGCATTGAATGTTCCTTCAGGATATTCTGTAGCTTATTTACAAGGTGGAGCATCACTTGGATTTACAATTACTGCATTAAACATGATGCGTGACACCAAGAAGGCAGCTTATATTAATACTGGAACATGGGCGTCTGGAGCTATCAAAGAAGCAAAGAAAGTTGGAATAGATACACAGGTAGTTGCGAGCTCGGAAGACAAGCAATTCACTTATATTCCAAAAAACGTTGAGATTCCTTCTAATTTAGATTATTTGCACTTTACGTCGAATAATACAATTTACGGCACACAATTTCACGAATTCCCAAAGTCGGACTTGCCATTACTATGTGATATGTCCTCTGATATCTTTTCGAAAGAGATAAATGTGGCCGACTTTGATTTGATTTATGCAGGTGCTCAAAAAAATCTTGGACCAGCTGGTGCGACTTTGTATATCGTTAAAGATGATGTACTTGGGAAATCAACTTCTCCGTTTTTACCATCATATTTGGATTTAAAAAATCACATTGACAAAGCGTCAATGGCAAATACTCCTCCTGTATTTTCTGTTTATGTAGCAATGTTGAACTTGCGTCATTTGTTGGCAAACGGCAGTGTAAAAGCGAAAGAGTTGGAAAACAATGCAAAAGCCGCTCTACTTTATAGCGAAATTGATTCAAATCCACTTTTTTCTGGGAATGTAGCAACAGAAGATCGTTCTAAAATGAACGTTACATTCAAATTGATTGATGAAAATTTGAATGCCGAATTTGATGCAGCTTGGAAAGGAGCTGACATTGTTGGATTACCAGGACACAGATCAGTTGGTGGGTACCGCGCCTCCATGTACAACGCGCTTCCGTTGGAAAGCGTAAAAGTATTGGTCGACACGATGAAAGAATTTACACGTACAAAAGGATAAGAATGAAAGTATTAGCAAATGATGGAATTTCAGCTTCTGGAATTTCAGCTCTAAAAAACGCAGGATATACTGTAATAACAGATAAAGTAAATCAAAACGATTTAATTGATTACATCAACAAAGAAGATATTGGTGTTTTACTTGTTAGAAGTGCAACCGTTGCTCGTCAAGATATGATAGATGCTTGTCCTGGATTAAAATTAATCGGTCGTGGCGGTGTTGGCATGGACAATATTGATGTTCAATATGCGCGTGACAATGGAAGAACTGTGATTAATACTCCTGCTGCATCTTCTCAATCTGTGGCAGAATTGGTTATGGGACATTTGTTTGCCATTTCTCGATTCCTAAATGATTCGTACAAGAACATGGAGACGGGAGACTTCAGTACATTAAAAAAGAACTACGGTAAAGGAGTTGAATTAAAAGGAAAAAATATAACTATCGTCGGATTTGGGCGAATAGGTCAAAGTTTGGCAGAATACGCTATTGGTTGTGGCATGAATGTAACAGCTGTTGATATGTATACTGAGCCTCGTAATTTAACTATTCAACTTGGAAATGGAATTTCGGCATCTGCGACAATTACACCTATCAATTCCTTAGAAGAAGGTATAAGGAATGCAGATTATATCTCATTACATGTTCCTAAACAAGCCGATGGTTCAGCTGTAATATCCAAAAAAGAGTTCGACTTAATGAAGGACGGAGTTCGTATTGCAAATGCGGCACGTGGTGGAGTTATCAATGAAGATGATTTGATGGAAGCCTTGAATTCTGGCAAAGTCGCTGGAGTTGCACTGGATGTATTTGAAAACGAACCAAATCCACGCAAAGATTTATTGAATCACCCAAAAATTGCTTGTACTCCACATATTGGTGCAGCAACAGGTGAAGCACAAGATCGAATTGGAACTGAATTGGCATCTTTGATTATCGAGAAATTCGGAACGTTTTAAGTCTTGATAGAATAAATGGCTAAAATTCACCCATTTAAGGCTATTCGACCAACGCGCGATAAAGTGCACTTGGTCGCTACTCGTCCGTATTACACGTACAAGAAAAAAGTCTTGCATGCAAAATTACAAGACAATCCGTTTACTTTTTTGCACATCATCAATCCTGAATTTGGTAGTTTAATAACAACCGAACCTAATTCAGTTGAGCGATTTGCGCTAGTGGAAGAATCCTATAATTTCTTTCGAGATAAAGGTGTTTTGATTCAAGAGAAACATCCATCGATTTATATTTATCGCCAAACGGCCGGAGTTCATGAGTACATAGGAATAATTGCAGGCGCAAGTATTGCTGAATACGAGAATGACAGCATCAAAAAACACGAAGCAACGATTACAAGTCGTGAAAAAATGTTTACCGATTATCTAAACGTAGTTGGTTTCAATGCAGAACCGGTTCTTTTGTCTTATGCGGGACAAAAGAATATAGACGATTTCATCGAACAAAAATCGAAAGAACGCGCTGAATATGAGTTCACAACAACTGACTTGAAAAAACATGAACTTTGGGTTTTGACACCAGAAGAAACATCAACTATTCAAAAAGCTTTTGAAGCACTGCCTGCTCTATACATTGCGGACGGACATCATAGATCTGCTTCTTCTGCTGGACTAAAAAAGCTAAGAAAAGAGAATAATTCACCTAGCTTTCCAAATGAGGATTTCTTTTTAGCCTTCTTTGTGAACGAAGAAAAGGTGAATATTTTGGAGTTCAATAGACTTGCAAAAACATTGAACAATCATTCTGAAAAGGAAATAATCAAGCAATTAACTTCCATTTTTGAGGTTTCTGCCCTGTCTGAAGCGAAAAAACCATCTCGCCCACATGAAATGACCATGTGCATCGAAGGAAATTGGTATTTACTAAACTGTAAACCTGAAATAATTGACGAGAATCACCCTGTAAAATGTTTAGATGCAGAGATTTTAACGCAATTTGTACTTGATCCAATTCTCGGTATTTGTGATTTAAAAACGGATGACCGAATTGAATTTGTCAGTGGCGAATATCCGTTAATTAAATTTGAAAAAAAGATTACACAAGGAGATTTTAAAATTGGTTTTGTTTTATACCCACTATCGATTGAAGAAGTCAAACGTGTGGCAGATAACCAATTGATTATGCCGCCCAAATCAACATGGGTGGAACCAAAACTAAGAAGTGGTTTAACAATTTATCCAATCAACGAATGATTGCCGAGAATTTAAAAGAAATACAAGCTACAATTCCCGCAGGCGTTACTTTAGTCGCAGTCTCGAAAACTAAGCCAGTAAGTGACATACAGGTTGCTTACGATTGCGGACAGCGTATTTTTGGTGAAAACAAGGTTCAAGAACTAGTTGATAAATCCGAGGAATTACCGAAAGACATTGAATGGCACATGATTGGCCATTTACAAAGCAACAAAGTGAAATATATCGCTCCTTTTGTGTCGTTGATACATTCGGTTGACGGCGTGAAATTGCTTACTGAAATCAACAAACAAGGCAAAAAAAACAATCGAGTTATCAATTGCCTTCTTCAGTTCCACATTGCACAAGAATATACCAAATTTGGGCTTTCATTTGAAGAGGCTCAAGATTTATTAAGCTCTGAGGAATTCATTAAAATGGAAAATATTTCAATTGTTGGTGTTATGGGAATGGCTACTTTTACTCAGAATGAAGATCAATTACGTCATGAGTTTACCACTCTTGAAAATTATTTCCATGTAATCAAAAGTCATTTCTTTAAATTTAACCCAGAATTCAAGCACGTTTCTATGGGAATGAGTGGAGATTATCTAATTGCGATAGAAGAAGGCAGTAATATGGTCCGTGTAGGAAGTTCAATCTTTGGCTCGCGATGAACTATTTTCTAATATTCATCTTATTTTTAAGTTCGTTTTCATTTGGACAATTGACGGCATCCGAAATTGAAATCAAACGACAAGAACATATTGCTGCATTGAGCGATTCCACTACAGGAATTTTAAATAGTGAAGAAATTGAACATTTAGGCGATGTCACTTATTTTGATCACGACGAAAACTATGTTATAACAGGATTATTTACAAAAAGTAAAGGTAAAAAATTCAAAATGCCTACTTCTACAGAACGAACTCCAATTTATCGACGTTACGGCTATTTAGATTTTGTTTATAATGATGATACTTTACGTTTAGAAGTCTACCAAAATGTTGAACTAGCGAAACAAGAGAAGTACAAAAACTATTTATTCATACCGTTCAAAGACGCTACATCGGCGAAAACAACCTACGGTGGTGGGAGATATATGGATCTTGAAATTCCAGAAAACACTCAACTTATTATTGATTTCAATACCGCATACAATCCATATTGCGCTTATTCTTACCGCTACTCCTGCCCTGTTCCGCCAAAAGTGAATCATTTAACAATTGAAATCAACGCTGGTGAAAAAACACCGATGAGACACTGATTACTTCATTTTTTCGATTATATTTGATAAAAAGCGAATCATTTATGCTAAAAGGAATTCTAACTATTTCCTGTGTTTTTGTCTTCTCCATCTTGTATGCTCAGCCATGGAAGACGGTAAAGATATTCAAACCATATAAATGGATGTTTGGTGTAAGCTGGTCGGCAATCGATGACAACGGCCATCCTATTGAACGAATGTTTGATTTGGGAACAAGCTGGAACATTGCTCCTTTTCCTTCTAAACTATCTGTTGATCGCTATTTTCGATACGGATGGAGTGCTGAGGTAAGCGCAACATATGGAATTCTAAAAAGTAATCGCATTATCAATGATACTATTGGAATCCGAAGTGATTTGTACAATATTGATATTAGTGGAAAATATAGTCTTTATAATCTTTATGCTCCTCGACATCGTTGGATCGATCCTTATTTTACATTTGGAGGAGGTTACACTTTCCGGCCCAGTGCAAATACCGCACAACATGCTCCGACAGTTAATTTAGGTTTTGGATTGAACTTTTGGATAATTAAAAATCTAGGAATTCAATTGCATTCAACGGGAAAAATAGGATTTACAAAACATGCCAGTTACTTTCAACATTCGGCAGGAATTGTGTTCAGAACAATTCCCGGAAAACACTCAAATGGAAACTTTGGTGTTCGAAAGAATAAGTGGGTTCATGGAAAGAACAAGTTCAAGCAAAAAGGCGGACATTAATCTTTTTCAATTCTTATAAATACCTCACTTCCTTGTCTCGGAGCAATTGAATTGTAACATTCGTTTATTTCCATTTTAGAAAATTCTTTAGAAAATAATTGTTCGTATTCGTTCCTATTTCCTCCAAAAGGTGGTCCACCGTCAAATTCTCTATTGAACAGCAGTCCAACTAATTTTCCATTTGAAGCCAACAATCGGTTGACCTTTTCAACATATTTAGGGCGTAAACTTGGGGTTATTGCACAAAAAAGTGTTTGTTCAAGGATTAAATCATATTGACCTTCATGCTCAAAAAAGTCGGTTTGGTGCAAATGCTCAGAAGGAAAGTCTCCTACTCTTCGTTGTAAATCGGCTAAAGGTTCACTTGCGAAATCTAATACATTCACGTTCGAGAATCCTTGTCGGTGAAGGTATTCTGCTTCATAGGCATTGCCACAACCTGGAATTAATATTCGAATGGACTTATCGTTCAATTGATCGACATATTCCTTAATTGGTGGCGAAACTTGCCCTAAATCCCAACCAATGTTGGCCGATTTATAGCGTTCATTCCAGTATTCTGATGAAAGATTTTGCATTAAATTTTAATCAATCGATAAGTGACAATTTGAATCCCATTATTCACTTGCAAAATATAAATTCCTTTCGGATAGTTGGATAAATCTACGTTAAAATCAGTTGAAAATGCAGCAGAAACAATCACCTGTCCCGCAGTACTTGTAATCGTGTAAATTCCGTTTTCAGACGATTTAATAGTGAAATTTCCATTTGATGGATTTGGATAAACAAATAGTTTGGGAATTGTGTTTTCAGCAATGTCTTGTACTCCTTGGTGAATAACAGCAACCGCGTCTAAATCAAAGCCACCAGATGGAAAAGCTGTTGGATAAGGGTCGTTGATGTAATTTCCTTGGCTATCTTGTGTTCCGTAGGTTGGATCTACAAAACCAACAACGTCAATCAACTTTACATGAGTGATGGAATTGATATTAAGACCAAACTCTCCACTTAGCTCCTGCAAATCGAAAGGCGTTCCATAATTTGCTCTGTATTTTCCCGCCAAGTTATTGAAATAACGACAATCAGAAAAGCTACCATTCCAATATTGTGGGCTTTCTGGTGCTTCACTTAATGCTTCAAATCGAAAGAAATTCACACCATCGGAACTCACTTCCACAAATGCCAGCTCAATGTAATTATCGGCAAAACCGTTTTCAAAAACAGCAAAATCAGGACCCGGGCCATTCGCTATTGGCGTATCAAAAGTTACTATTGCACTTCCACCGTCACCAAATGAAACAACATTTCCATCAGCCGCCCCTATTCCATCGGCTTCTGTTCCAAAAGTGGCATCTCCATTCCCAGGTTGGGCAATATCCAATGGTCCTCGTTGAACACTCACTCCCGTGGCCCAAGCTGCGATTATGGAGGAATCTTTGTAAATGGCTGTTGATCCCGCTTCTCCTGGAAGTGGAGCAAATGATTGAGCCGATACAAATCCGCTTAAAAGCAATAGAAGGATGAATATAATTTTCATTTAAAAATAATTTTAGAAGGATTTAATCCAACGTGATAATTTGTCAATTCAACACCAGATGTGCTGTATTCTCGCACATAACCTGTGTTTGTATAATTCATTCCATCGAGAATGAATATGGTATTTTTTGACGCGTTGTATTTCATACCATAAAGCGTTGTAATTCCCGCTGTGTTTATATAGTTTGAAGAAATTAATGTTTCCGAAATTGGATTAAACAATCCGATCGAACTTTCATTTGTAGAGTAATTATAAAAAGACAACAAAAAATCGTCATTCATAGGATACATTCCTGATGCATCAAAAGGAAATGTTTCTGCCAATTCATCCGTTTGTGTATTTATGCGGACCATCCGTGAAGGAACTCCTGCATAATCACCTCGTATAATAGCATATACATCCCCCTGACTATCCGTTATCACTCCGCCTGGATTCATTCCAACCGTTATCTTTTTAATCTCTGTATGCGTGCTTAAATCAATAACCGAAACCGTTGAATCTGGTACTGGAAAGTTTAATCCCCCCGAATTCGCTACGTATAATTTATTATTTGAAACGGAAAGCCCTTCAGGGTTTGAGCCAACTGGAATACGTTGCGTAATATTGAGACTCGTTGTATCAATGACATCCACGTAACCGTCATAACAGGTGACGTATACTTTTCCATTGTAAAACGCCAAACTTCTTGGTTGTTTTGCAGTTCCCCCAGCTATCATTGAAATTTGGTGAATAGACTTAAACGTTGTGGCGTCCATGACTTCTATCGTACTTGAAACGTTGACGACAATATAAATTTTTCCACCGTATTGTTTCATATCTGTCTCTTATACACATCTCCGAGCCCACGAGACAGGCAG